>Ga0180219_1000094_pt1 | contig 110809 bp, 102 predicted proteins | sample eDN3rd30CBELigMG_FD_151338 | JGI IMG/M metagenome (GOLD analysis project Ga0180219, IMG submission 151338) | Enriched Miracle-Growth compost microbial communities from Emeryville, California, USA - eDNA 3rd pass 30_C BE-Lig MG (version 2)... ...
TGCCCTCCCGAACGGGCGAACGGCAGATAACCAAGCTCGTCGAGCACGATCAGGTCGAGCCGCGACAGCTGTGCCGCCAGGGTCCCGCCCTTGCCGATCCGGGTCTCCTCTTCGAGGCGTGTCACCACTTTGAGGGCGGCATCAAACGGCGCGCGGCACGTTCTGCAATCGCAGGAACGTCGCACGGTCCGCCGACCGCAGAGGTTGTGGAACACGGCTACACATTCGCTGAAACTGTCGCGCGGACGCTCTATCCGTTCGATCAATGAGGATAGGTCGGTCATCGTTCTTCTGCCTTTCGGTGGGTGGGCTGGCGGGCGGTCATGCGGCTTCTCCGGCTTCGTGGCGTGCGTCCATAAACCCCTTCGCCCAGCGATTATGGGCCATGGTCCCGGCACGATACGGATTGCCCGCTTTGCCGTCGCGGTAGGCCCTACGTCCCTCGCGCTCGAAGCGTTCGGCGGTTTCGTCGTGCAAGCTCATGCCCGCCACCCCGTCTCTGTGGAGATAGGGGTCATGACAGAAATCCCATCGCTTGCATTTCAGCCGTAAAGCGGTCGAGAAAATCGCGAGCCGCGTCCTTGTCGAGAAAGATGCCAAACTGCGGGTGGCCGGACACATCGAAGGCAACGACAAGTTCGCCCTCAGGAGTCGAACCCAGAAAGTAGCCATCGGCTTGCAAGCAAACGCGATCGGTGTCGTCGTTCCGCAGTTGCTCGGCTCGTGTGGCGTCGCCCATCACGATGCTCCCCGAGTGGGGTGAGGGAGGGACAATTCGTTTCGCAACAAGGTGCTGAACCCCACGAAAAACCGTGAAGCGAACAGAGCGGGAATGCTGCGAAATAGGGGCTTGGTGCCGGGATAGTCGCTGGATTTGCAGTCCGCTGCGTCACCACTCCGCCATCGGGCCTCATGTCTCCGCGCCGGCCGCGCGGGGCGGCGGGCGGGCTGGTGCGAGGCGCGGCTAGTGAAGGGCTTTGGCGGCCTTGTCAAGGATTCGCCGGACTGGCGCCGACTATCGCGCGATGCGGGGTTGGCGGCGCGCGGTCGCGCCGCTATGCGCTGCGGCGGCGGGAAAACGATGCTGTATTATTATTGCAATACAGCATCGTTTCGGCTAGACAGCCCCCGCGAGGCACGAAACTCCAGGAACCGGATGGCATCCATGGCAACCCGAATGAACGAAATCAGCGCGGCCGAAATGCGCGCGGCGATGGTCGACAGCCAGCTTCGCACCAATGACGTGATAGACCCCGCGGTGGTCGCCGCGATGGGCGCCGAGCCGCGCGAGGCGCATGTGCCCGCGGCGCTCGCGAGCGTCGCCTATATGGACCGCGCGATCGACCTCGGCGGCGGCCGCTGGCTCAGCCCGCCGCTCGTCACCGGCCGGCTGCTCGTCGCCGCGGCGATCCGCCCCGGCGCGCGCGTGCTGCTGATCGGCGCCGCCACCGGCTATACCGCCGCACTGCTCGCGCGCCTCGGCGCCGCGGTGGTCGCTCTCGAGGAACGCAGCGACCTGATCGAAACGGGGCGGCAGGCCGGCACCGGCGCGGTCACCTGGGTCGAGGGCCCGCTCGCCGACGGCGCGCCGCAGGCCGCGCCCTTCGACCGCATCCTGATCGAGGGCGCGATCGAGCAGCTTCCGCAGGCGATCGTCGACCAGCTCGCCGATGGGGGCCGGCTCGTCGCCGCGCGCCGCGACGGCGCGGTCTCGCGCCTCGTCCAGGGGGTGAAGGCCGGCGGTACCGTCGCACTGCGCCCCTTCGCCGACATGGACGTCCCGCTGCTCCCCGGCTTCGCCGTGCCGACGGGCTTTCGCTTCTGACGGCCCCTCTCCCTCCGTTTCAGGCTGACCAGCACATGACGACTTCCCCGAAGACCCCGCTCCTTCTTCGCCGCCATCGCTGGCTTGCCGGGCTGGCGCTGGGCGCGCTGGCGCTGCCGTCGGCGGGACAGGCCGAAACGCTGCAGGGGGCGCTCGCCAAGGCCTATGAGAACAACCCGACGCTGACCGCGGCGCGCGCCGGACAGCGCGCGAACGACGAGAATGTGCCGATCCAGAAAAGCTATGGCCTGCCGTCGCTCGGCACGCAGGGCGACTATACCGAGAATCTGGTCAAGCCGGGCAACAGCTTTTCCTCGCCGACGCGGCTGATCAGCGCCGGCGGGCAATTTTCGGTCCCCATCTATCAGGGCGGCGCGGTGCGCAACGCCGTGAAGGCAGCGAAATTCCGCGTCGAGGCGGGGCAGGCCGACCTGCGCGCGACCGAGGCGAGCATCTTCGCGCAGGTCGTCGGCGCCTATATGGACGTGATCCGCGACCAGGCGATCGTCCAGCTCAATCAAAAGAATGTCTCGGTGTTGCGGACCAATCTGCAGGCGACGAGCGACCGGTTCGAGATCGGCGACCTGACCCGCACCGACGTCGCCCAGTCGGAGGCGCGGCTCGCACTCGCCGAGGGCGACCTGCGCACCGCGGAGGCGAATCTGATCGCCAGCCGCGAATCCTATATCCGCCTCGTCGGCGAGGCGCCGGTCGACCTCCAGCCGCCGCCGCAATTGCCCAATCTCCCCACCGACGCCGAAGAGGCGGTCGCGATCGCGCTGACCGACAATCCCGATATCGAGGCCGCCGACCAGCGGCTGGGCGCCGCGCGCGCCGACATCGGCGTCGCCCGCTCCGCGCGCATGCCCAAGCTCGACGGCACGGTCAGCGGCAGCTACACTAACTTCCTCGGCTCGGTGTCGAGCGAGGTTCCCGGCGTCGGCGTGTCGCAGACGACGAAGAGCGCCGCCGCCGGCGTCACCCTCACCCTGCCGCTCTTCCAGGGCGGCCGCCCCTCGGCGCAGGTGCGCCAGGCACAAGCGCTGACCAGCCAGGCGATCGAGACCTATGTCGCGATCGAGCGCGACGTCATCGCCCAGACGCGCGGCGCCTATGCCGCGTGGCGCGCGAACGAACAGATCATCGCCGCGACCCAGCAGGCGGTCGGCGCCAACTCGCTGTCGCTAGAGGGCGTGCGCGCGGAGAACAGCGTCGGCACCCGCTCGATCCTCGACATATTGAACGCCGAGCAGGAATATCTGAACGCGCAGGTCCAGCTCGTCTCGGCGAAGCGCAACTCCTATGTCGCCGCCTTCTCGGTGCTCGCCGCGATGGGCAAGGCCGAGGCGCGCGACCTCGGCATCGAGGGCGGGCCGCTCTACGATCCCGCCGCCAATTACGAGCGGGTGAAGGGCCAGATCTGGGACTGGGCCGACGATCCGGCGCCGCAGCAGCAGACGACCTCGACCCGCGACGTCCCCGCCGCCGATGCGAGCGTGACGGGCGACAATCCCCTGATCGGCCCGGTCGATCCGGAACGCGAACAATAGGGCGCGGACAATAGGGCTTGGCAAGCGCCGCCTCCCGCCGGTAGAAGATGGTTAATCGCGCCCACCCCCGGGCGCGCCGAAGGGGGCCTGCATGGGCGACTTGTCGCGAGAGCCGTCGATGGAAGATATCTTGTCGTCGATCCGGCGCGTGATCGCGCGCGACGAGGCGCCGGACGGTGCCCGCGAGCTGGCGGATGGCCCAAGGGACGGTGACGACATCCTCGACCTGCAGGACGAGCAGGCGCCGGAAACCGGCGCAGGCAAAGGCGCCGGGGGCGAGGACCTGGTCTCGGCGCGCAGCGCCGACGCCGCGCGCCAGTCGCTCGAGGCGCTGAGCGCCGCCATCACCCCCGCCTCCGCCGCGCCGGCCCCGGCGGCCCCCGCCGGCGGCCGCACGATGGAAGAGGTGGTGATGGAGGCCTTGCGCCCGATGCTCAAGGACTGGCTCGACACCCACCTGCCCGACATGGTCGAGGCGATGGTGGCCAGGGAAATCAGCCGGATCACCGGCCGGCGGCTTTAAAATCAGCACCACCCCTTTTCCGTTCGGCAATTATCCCCTTCAGACAGTGAACGATCCCCGGCAAAAGCCGGGGTCCGGATGGCGCGCGCCTGCCTCGCATGGACCCCCGGCGTTCGCCGGGGACCACCACTTCCTTGTCTCAAGGGTATGGACGCCCTTCCATTCGCATCGAGCGGACATAGGGTCAGCCTGAAATCATCAGGCTCCGAAATCCGCCCTCAATTCAGCGTCACGAAGCGCGCCATGTCGCCGCGCGTCAGATATCGCACATCGTCGAAGGGCGTGCTGTTGGTCAGCGCATAGAAGGCGCGCGCCTTCGCATCGTCCATCCCCATCTCGCGGTACAGCGCCAGATATTCGGCGTGCACCGGGTCGTCCGCCGGATAGTCGCTCGCCTCGCGTCCCTCGTCGTCGATCCAGCTATGGACGCCGAACTCGGCATCGGGCGCGGCGCGGCGGGTGGCGCCGGCGAGCCACAGCTCGACCGCGCCGGAGCGCACCGAGCCGCCGCTCGGCACCACTGTCTCCAGCCCCGCGCGGCGGATCGCGCGCGCGAGCGCCAGATTGGCCTCCTCGTCGAGGCTGCCGGGACAGTCGACCATCTCGATCCGCGCCAGCCCCGGAAAGGCGGCCAGCATCGCCGCGAACTGGCGCGGCGTCGCCGCGGTGACGTCGCCCGCCATCCGCACCGTCTGCGCGTCGATCACCGCAAAGGGTCCGAAATGCGCCCTGGCGTGGCCGAGCGTCGCAAGCGCCGGCGCGGGGGCGTAGCGCCGCGTCGCGCCGGGATCGGCGGCGAGCTCCTCGTCGCCGAGCAGCGCGTCGGTCTCGTCGAGGGGGATACCATCGTCCTCGCCGCTCTCTTCATAGGTCCAGCTTACCGTCGTCGTGACGATGGTGACCACCTGCTGCGCATGCGCCGGCGCGAAGGCCAGCAGCGCCGCGAGCGCGGCAACGATCAACGTGCGGCAAAGGGCGGTCGCGGATATCATGCGACCGTCCTCGCGCGCGCGCGGCTATCAAAGCGCCAACAGGCGCAGTCAGCGCCGCGTTAACCGCCTTATGGGACAGGTCAGCCGGTCCCTAGTCGCGGTCGGGCGCGCCGAGCGGAAAATAGGGGCGATAGGGCCGCGCATCCTCGACGCAGCGTGCCACCGACGGCCGCGCGAGCAGCCGGCTGCGATAGGCGCGCAGATTGGCGAAACGCGGCGCGATCCGGTGCACCCAGTCGGCATAGAAGAGCGACGGCGCCGCGGCGCAATCGGCGAGGGTGAAGCCGTGGGGCGTCGCCCAGCCCCCCTCGGCAAGCTGTTCGTCGAGCCAGCCATAGACGGTCTCCAGCGCCGCCTTCGCCTTGTCCACGATGATCTCCAGGTGGTTTTCCGGCCCGCGCAGCGCGTCGGCCACCACCTCCTGCACCGGCGTCATCACATGATTGTCGAAGACGCGGTCGAACTGCCGCACCGTCAGCGCCGCGTCGGGGTCGGCGGGGATCAGCGGCGGTTCGGGCGCCAGCCGGTCCAGATATTCGATGATGATCGTCGCCTCGAACAGCGCCCGCTCGCCATCGACAAGCAGCGGGAACTTGCCGATCGGCCAGCGCGCGCGCAGTTCCTCGAAATGCCGCGGCCGGTCGGGCTCGATGACGCGATAGTCGAACGCGAGATCCTTCTCGTAGAGCGCGATCAGCGCTTTCCAAGTGTAGGAGGAAAAGGGATGGCCATAGAAGATCGGCATCAGCGGGTGTCCTTGACTTGGGCAAAGCGGGCGATCGGCCAGCCGACGAGCAGGATGTGGGGGATAAGCGCGATCAGCGCCTGCACCGGATCGGCGGGCGGGAAGGGCGCGCCGAAGCGGAGCGGCAGGACGACGGCATTCATCGCCAGATAGAGGAAAAGGCCATAGAGCGCGCCGGTCCATCCCCACCGCGCCGCGCCGAGCGTGGGCCAGCGGCGGACCGCGGCGAACCACAGCGCGACCATCGCCGCCATGATCGCGAAATGGACACCGAGTCCGGCGAGCGCGCCGCCCGGGCCCCAGCCGCCGGCGCCGTCGCCGAACGGCCCCTTGGCGATGCCGCGCAGCATGCCGCCGACGGTGCCGCCCGCGAGCGTCGTCCACGCCATCGCATAGGCGATGTCGAGCGTGCCCGCGATTAGCCAGGCGCGGAGCGCCGCGCTCCGCCGCGCTGCTGTCATGCAGCCTTCACCGCCGCCTCGATCGCGGCGATGTCGATCTTCTTCATCGTCATCATCGCCTCGAAGGCGCGCTTGGCCACGGCCTTGTCGGGTCCGGTCGTCGCCTCGAGCAGCGCGCGCGGGGTGATCTGCCAGCTCACGCCCCATTTGTCCTTGCACCAGCCGCATTGGCTTTCCTGCCCGCCGTTCCCGACGATGGCGTTCCAGTAACGGTCGGTCTCCTCCTGCGTGTCGGTATGGACCTGAAAGGAAAAGGCCTCGCTATGCCGGAAGACGGGGCCGCCGTTGAGCCCGACGCACGGCACGCCGAGCACGGTGAACTCGACCGTCAGCACCGCCCCTTCCTTGCTGCTCGGATTGTCGAGCGGCGCGCGGTGGACGGCACCGACCGCGCTGTCCGGAAAGGTCGCGGCATAGAAGGCGGCCGCGTCCTCGGCCTCCTTGTCGTACCACAGGCACAGCGTCACGGGATTCCGATTCATCATCCTTCTCCCTTCAACGGGTTGCCGATCGACCAGAGGTGGCCGAACGGGTCCCTGACCTGCGCGTAGCGGTCGCCCCAGAACATGTCCTCGGGCGCCATCACCGACGTTGCGCCAGCCTCGATCGCGCGGCCGTACCAGCGGTCGGTGTCGTCGACCTGCAGATGGAGCACCGTGCCGGCGGGCTCGGGCGCGGGACTGCCCGTATATTCGGGGAAATCGTCGTGCATCATCAGCGACGCGCCGTTGATGTGGACATGCGCGTGCATCAGCCGCTCGCCGTCGTCGGCGGGCTGGCGCACCACCTCGGTCGCGCCGAACGCCTTGCCATAGAAATCGATCGCCTCCTTGGCGCGCTTGTCGCGGATCGTCAGATGCGGGGTCAGGCCGCCGGTCGGCGCCTGGTTGGCGGGGGTCGTCATGGTTTCTCTCCTCTCCTATCAACCCCTCCCCTTCAGGGGAGGGGCAGCGAGACTTGGTTCGGCGTAGCCGGACCTAGTCGCAGCGGGGTGGGCACAGCAACCTTGCGCAAGGCCGCGAACCCCCAACCCCTCCCCTTCAGGGGAGGGGCTTAATCTCTATCGCCGCGGCCCCACCAGCCCGAACGCCGCGCCCTGCGGGTCGACGCCGTTCATCGCGAACTCGCCGCCGGGGATTTCCATCGGTTCGTTGGTGGTCGTACCGCCGTTGGCGGTGATCGCGGCCGCGGCGCGGTCGATGTCGTCGACCCCGATATAATAGGACCACATCGGCGCCGGCACGCCGGGCATCAGCCCCATCACCGCGCCGATCCCGACCTCGCCGAGTTGCAGGAAGCGGTATGCGCCCATGTCGCCCATGTCGAACGCGCCTTCCTGCCCCCAGCCGAAATGCTTGCGGTAAAAGGAAATCGCGGCATCGGGATCGCTGGTCATCAGCTCGTTCCAGCGGACATGCTGCGCCTCGGTCACCGAAAAGACGTCGCTGTCCATATCCTCCATCCCCGCGGGCGGGATCGGGTTCATGACATAGAAGGCCGCGCCCTCAGGGTCCGACAGCATCGCGATGCGCCCGACCGGCAGGTCGGTTGCGGGCATGTGCACCGCGCCGCCGTCGGCCTCGATCGCGGCGATCGTCGCGTCGACGTCGGGGGTGTAGAGATAGCCCATCCACGCCGGCCGCGCCCCGCCCGCCAGCATGTCGGCGTTGAGGCCGAGCACCCCGCCGGCATGGCCGCCATCGCTGCGCCCGATCATGCGATAGTCGACGCCGCTCGCCGCGGGGTCCGAATGCGCCGCGATCGTCCAGCCAACGACCGCGCCGTAAAAGCGCGCCGCGCCGTCGGGGTCGCTCGTCATCAGCTCGTACCAGATGAAGCTGCCCTTCGGATTGGTCATCGTCTCTCTCCTTCATAGCTCAGGCTCGGGAAGAAATTGCCCCGCCCCTCGGGCGTCATGTCGAGCAGTCCCCACAGCGGATCGACAAGGTCGCCGGCACGGTGGTGCTGACCCGGGTCCTCGGGCGCATAGGCCATTTCGCTCGCCCAATGATGCCGGACGGCATCGCCGTCCTTGCAGAAGATGTTGAAGATCGTCTCGTCCCAATCCTCGCTTTCGCCCATGCCGCGCTCGGCGCGCTTCGCCGCCGACAGCCGGCGCGTGTCGCCGAAATAATCGGCCGAATAGCGGCCCTCGACGTCGGACAGGAAGCGAAGGTGCGGCCAGCGCCGTTCCTTCGCCCAGGCTTCGAGCCGGGCGATCGGCGACTTGGCGACGATATAGAGCGGCGCGCGCTGCCCGACGTGGCGGGCGCTGCCATCGATCGCGTCGAGCATGTGCGTGCAGCCGGGGCAGGGCGCATCGCGTTCGGGCCCGAACATGAAGCTGTAGAGGATGACGCTCGGGTGATCGCCGAACAGTTCGGACAGCGTCACCCTTTGGGGGCGCTGCTGTTCGTCGATGCGCTCGAAGGCGTAATCCTCGGGCACTGCGCCGCCGGGCGGCAGCGCCCGCCGCTGCGCCGCGACCGCCTCGATCTGGCGCCGGAGCGCGATCTCGGCATCGAGCAGCGCGGCGCGCGCCGCGCGATAGTCGGCGCTCTCGTTCGGGAAGGTCAGATGTTGCATCGTCTCTGCCTTTCTAAAGCCCCTCCCCCGAAGGGGAGGGGTGAAAAAGCGTCACGCATCCAGTATCGGCACGAAGCCGCCATAGATCATCCGCTTGCCGTCGAAGGTCTGGTCGTTCGGATCGTGCTTCATCCGCTCGTCGGCCATGACCTTTTCCCAGCCCGCGACGCGCGCCTTCTTGCTCGGCCATTCGATCCAGCTGAACACCGGCGTTTCGCCCGCCTCGGCGCGGACCGCGCGCTTGTGGTCGGTGACCTTGCCGTCGGGCACGTCGTCGCCCCAGCATTCGAGCACCCGCGTTGCGCCATGGTCGAGGAAGACGGTCGCCGCCTTGTCGGCCATCGCGCGATAGGCCTCCTTGTTCGCATCGGGCACCGCGAGCAGGAAGCCGTCGGTATAGCCCATCGCCCCGCCCAGCCCTTCCTCGACGAGCGATTCGAAACCCGCGACGATCATCCGCCGCCCGTCGAAGGGCATGGTCTCGCCCATCTCGGCCATCCGGGGATCGCTCATCATCTTCTCGTTCGCGGCGTCGCGCGTGGCGCGGTCGGGATATTCGAACCAGCTGAAGACAATCTCCTCGCCCTCCTTCGCCTGCACCGCGGTGCGGAAATCGTTGAGCTTGCCTTCGGGGACGTCGTCGCCCCACGCCTCGACATGGCGCCGCACGCCGAACTCCTTGACCAACGCAGCGGCATCGGCCGCGTGCTGGCGATATTCCTCTTTCTGCGCGGTCGGCACCGCGAGGACAAATCCTTCCACATAGGTCATCGTCTCTCTCCTTGCTCCTGTTCTCCCCTCCTCTTCAGAGGAGGGGCTTCATTTATCCGCCCACCGGCCCCGCCTCCTCGCGAAACGCCGCAAGCTGTGCCTTCAGCGCGCGGTCGAACGCAGGCCGTTCCAGGCAACGCGCCAGATAGGCCTCGAGCACCCGATGCTCGGCGACCGCGCCCGCCTCGATGCCCTCGCGCAGCACCGTCGCCATCGCGATGTCGGCCACGCTGAAATCGCCGGCGAGATAGGGTTTCTCGCCCAGCGCCTCGGCGAGCTTGCCGAAACGCTCGCGGATAAAGTCCATCAATCCGGGCCGGCGCAGCTTCGCCCATTCCTCACCGGCGGCGAACAGGTCGACGTTCGACAGCTCGAACATCAGCGGCTCGACGCTGTTATAGGCGGCGAACAGCCAGCTCGTAACGGTCGCGCGGCCCTGCGGATCGCGCGGCAGCAACCTTTCGTCCTTTTCGGCGAGGTGGAGCAGGATCGCGCCGCTTTCGAACAGGCGGACCGCGCCGTCGCGCAGCACCGGCACCTGGCCCCACGGCTGGTCGCGATAATGCTCGGGCGGCCGATTGACGGCGCTGATCAGATGCTCGGCATAATCGAGTCCCATCTCCTCGCAGGCCCAGCGCGGGCGCAGGTCGCGGACGAAGCCGCGCGCGAAGTCGGGGACCCAGTCGAAGGCGGTGATTTCTATGGTGGCATCGGGATGAACGGACATGGGGATTTCCTTCCTGAAGGGGACGGAGCCGAAGACGGCCCTCCTTGGGGCATCACTCCCGCACGGTCTGCAAGGGGATCAGCCGGCGCAGCGCCGGGGAGCGCAGCCACAGCCCGCCCCACAGCATGACGCCCAGATAGACGCCGAACAGGGTGTGGGTGAGCAGCGGACTGTCGATCCGCAAATGGGTGGCGATCGCGCCGCCCAGATAGCCGGTGACCAGGATCGCGCCCAGCACGGCGGTGCGCGGCCAGATATGCAGCAGCGTCGGGATCAGCAGCAGCATGCCCAGCGTCCGCATCGTCGCCACGTCGAGTCGCCAGCCGAGGCCGGGCGGGCTGTACCGGATGGCGAATTGCGGCGCGATCAGCTTCGTCCCGCAGTCGAGCAGCAGGAAGACGATGACGAAACCGCTCAGGATGCGGCCGGCGATCGGCGCCGCGTGCGAGGGAAGGGCGGCCGTGGTCATCGCTTGTCTCCTTGCGTGTTGGCTCCATGCGCCGCGACGGGAGCCCGACCGGCGAACGCGGCCAGTTGGGCGTCGAACGCCCTTTGAAAGGCCGGCCGTGCTTCGCCGCGCGCGACATAGGCGGCGAGATTCGGATGTTCGCCCAGCAGGCCCGAGTTTCGGAGTCGCCGCAGCACCGCGATCATCAGCAGGTCGCCAGCGGTGAAAGCGCCATCGAGCCAATCGGCATCGGCGAGCCGGACAGCCAGTGCGTGCAGCCGGTCGTGGATGCGATCCACGAGGATCGGCAGGCGCCGTGCGTGCCAGTCCTTGTCGCGTTCGGTCAGCATGGCCATCGCATAGTCGACGATCGGCGGCTCGACCGTGCTCACTGCCGCGAACATCCAGGTGATCGCCCGGGCACGCGCATCGGCATCGGCGGGCAGCAGGCCGGCATGGCGCTCGGCGATGTGCAGGACGATCGACCCCGATTCGAACAGCGTGAGCGCGCCTTCCTCATAGGTCGGAATCTGGCCGAAGGGATGACGCGCGCGATGGGCAGGCCGTTTCATCGCGTCGAACGAAAGGGGGCGGATGGCATAGGGCCTCTCCGCTTCCTCGAGCGCCCAGCGGACCTGCATGTCGCGCGCGAGCCCCTGCCCGCCGTCGGGCGACCGGGCAAAGACGGTGATGACGATCTCCGCATCGGAGGAGGGGAGTTCGCTCGTCATCGCCCGTCTCCTCCGCCTGCGATCACGCCGCGACCTCGGGCAGTTCGGCCTCGCCGCTCGCTACCGCGGGGTCCATCCAGAAGGGCCCCCAGACATGGCCGTCGGGGTCCAGCAGGTCGCGGCCGTACATGAAGCCGTGATCCTGCACCGGATTGACGTCGGCGGTGCCGCCATTCTCGGCCGCGGCCGCGATCATCGCGTCGACCGCCTCGCGGCTGCCCAGCGCCAGCGCCAGCGACACCTCGCTCGACGTCGCGGGCGGGATCGGACGGTCGGTGAAGCTCTTCCATTTCTCGTGGGTCAGGATCATCACGAAGATGGTGTCGGACCAGACCATGGCGGCGGCGGTGTCGTCGGTGAAGCGCGGCTCGTTGGTGAAGCCGAGCGCGGTGTAGAAGGCCTTCGACCGTTCGAGGTCGGCGACCGGCAGGTTCACGAAAATCATCCTGGGGGTATCGGACGTATTGGACATGGGGAAAATCCTCTCTCTTCTCTCTTCTTCTCACCCTCTGCCGAACAGCATGAGGATGTAACGCTTCAGGTGGGTGACGCTATCCCGGGCAATCGCCGGATCGTTCGCGGTCTTCGCCATGATGAAAGCGCCCTGCAGCACCGCCTGGACATGGCGGGCGAGGCTCATCGCGCCGACGCCGTGGGCGATGCCGTGGCGCGCGATCGCGGCCTCGATGTCGGGGGCCAGCGCCTCGCAATAGGCGGTGATGCTCGCCTCGCAGGCGGCGCGGATCGCGTCGCTGGTCGCATAGGCTTCCTGCACCATCGTCCCGACGAAGCAGGTGAAATCCTCGACCGGGCCTTCCAGCATCGACAAGCGGAAATCGATATGGCCGAGCAGGCGGTCGAGCGGATCGGCGAGCTTCGTGTGCGGCGGCAGTTCGAACATCGGCGCCGCGCGCTCGGTCCAGCCCTCGGCCGCGGCGACCGCCAGCGCCTCCTTCGACGCGAAATGATGGAAGAAGGCCCCTTTCGTCACTCCCGCGGCGGCGCAGATCTCGTCGACGCTGGTCGCGGCATAGCCTTTGCGGCGCACCGTCTGATGCGCCGCGGCGATCAGCTTGGCGCGGGCATTTCCGCGCTGCGACCGGTCCTGGGAAGGGGTGTGAGTCGTCGTCATGCGACTCTACATACCGACTGGTTGGTATGGTGTCAAATCACCCGTCCCGATGCACGTTGCTCGGCACTTTCGCCAACTTCCACGAAAAGACGGTGACGCAGCTTGGATTTGGAAGGTGCGCTTACTTTCTTCGTCACCCCGGACTTGATTCGGGGTGACGAAGAAAGCAAAATCATGCGTCTGCGTTCAAACTGCGTCCCTACCGAAAAGACTCGACCTCCCCGCCCCGTCCCCTACAAGGGCGAAGGGGAACAAAGCGGGAATCCATGGTAGCGATCATATCCACCACCGCCTATCTCGGGCTCGAGGCGCGCGCGGTCGAGGTGCAGTGCCAGATCGCACCGGGCATGCCCGGCTTCGCAGTGGTCGGCCTGCCCGACAAGGCGGTCGCCGAAAGCCGCGAGCGGGTGCGCGCGGCGCTCTCCGCCATCGGCCTCGCGCTGCCGCCCAAGCGGATCACGGTCAACCTGTCGCCCGCCGACCTGCCCAAGGAAGGCTCGCACTACGATCTGCCGATCGCCCTCGCCCTGCTCGGCGCGATGGGCGTCGTCGATCCCGAGACGCTGGGCAGTTACGTCGTCGTCGGCGAGCTGGGACTGGACGGCCGCGTCGCGCCCTCGCCCGGCGTGCTGCTCGCCGCACTCCACGCGGGCAGCGTCGAGCGCGGACTCGTCTGCCCCGCGGCGCAGGGCCCCGAGGCGGCGTGGGCCGGGAATGTCGAGGTGCTCGCGGCGCCCGACCTCCTCTCGCTCCTCAACCATTTCAAGGGCAGCGCTCTGCTCCCCGCGCCGCGGCCGGGCGAAGTCGAAGAACCGGTGCGTGCCGCCGACCTCGCGCAGGTCAAGGGGCAGGAAACGGCGAAGCGCGCGCTCGAAATCGCGGCGGCGGGCGGCCACAACCTGCTGATGGCGGGACCGCCGGGCGCCGGCAAGTCGCTGATGGCCGCCTGCCTGCCCGGCATCCTGCCCGACCTGACCCCCGCCGAGGCGCTCGAAGTGTCGATGATCGCCTCGGTCGCGGGTCGACTCGAGGGCGGGCGGCTCATCCGCGCCCGGCCGTTCCGCAGCCCCCATCATTCGGCGTCGATGCCCGCGCTCGTCGGCGGCGGCCTGCGCGTCCGTCCCGGCGAGGTCAGCCTCGCGCATCTGGGCGTGCTGTTCCTCGACGAGCTGCCCGAATTCCAGCGCGGCGTGCTCGACAGCCTGCGCCAGCCGCTCGAGACCGGCGAGGTCAGCGTCGCGCGCGCCAACGCCCATGTCACCTTCCCCGCGCGCTTTCAGCTGATCGCGGCGATGAACCCGTGCCGCTGCGGCCATCTCGGCGATCCCGCGCTCGCGTGCAGCCGCGCGCCGCGCTGCGCCGCCGATTATCAGGCCAAGCTGTCGGGGCCACTGCTCGACCGCATCGATCTGCATGTCGAGGTGCAGGCGGTCAGCGCCGCCGACCTCGTCCTGCCCCCGCCCGCCGAAGGCAGCGCCGCGGTCGCGGCGCGCGTTGCGGCAGCGCGCGGCATTCAGACCCAACGCTATGCCGGGCACAAGGCGCGGACCAACGCCGAGATCGACGGCGACCTGCTCGAAGCGGTCGCGACGCCCGACGAGGCGGGCCGCCAACTGCTGGCGCGGGCGGCCGAGGCGATGCGCCTCTCGGCGCGCGGCTACACCCGCATCCTGCGCGTCGCCCGCACCATCGCCGATCTGGCGGGGACCGGGACGGTGGGACGCATCCATGTCGCAGAGGCGCTCAGCTACCGGCGGCAGGCGCCGCGGAATTGAGCGGGTGTCGAGGAGGATTCGATTGTCGAAAGCGATCAGGGGTTCGTGCCTTTGCGGGGCGGTGTCGTTCGAGATCGACGGGAAGATCGGTCCGGCCGGCCAATGCCATTGCTCGAAATGCCGCAAGCGGTCGGGAACCGACGGCAATGCCGTCTTCTATGCCGCGGTTCGCAGCTTCCGCTGGCTGAGCGGGGAAGATAATATCGCCAGCTTCACGGTTCCGGACGGCAAGGACTGGACGTCGAGCTTCTGCCGGACGTGCGGAAGCCCCACGCCGCATACCGATCCTGACAACAAGATCTATTTCGTACCAGCGGGCCTGCTCGACGACGACCCGGGATTCCGGGGCTATGCGGCGCATATCTTCGTCGGGTCGAAGGCGCCGTGGGTCCGCATCACCGACGACGCCCCGCAATATGTCAAGGGATTCGGATCGCCGATGGCGCGGGACTGAGGCAACCGGCCGATGGAACGACCGGCACGACCGGCGCGTATCCGCCGGGCAGGAGAAAAGCCATGCTCGACATGATCGACAGCGCGGACGATGTGATCGCGCTCAAGATATCGGACAAGATCGGCGGCCGCGAACTCGATGCGATCATGGACCGCCTCGACGCGGCGATGGCGCGACACGACAAGGTGCACGTCTTCGTCGAAACGCGGTCGATCGACGGGATCGAGATCGCGGGGCTTGCGTCCTATGCGGCGCGGGCGCTGCCGCTGTTCGGCAAGCTCGACCGCTTCGGCCGCGTCGCGGTGGTTGCCGATCAGGGCTGGATTCGCGCGGCGACCAAAGTCGAAAGCGCCATGCTGCCCCATATCCGCTATCGCGTCTTCGAACCCGGGGAGCGCGACGAGGCCTTCGCCTGGGTGACCGGCGGGGCGCCATAAGCCCCGTGTTGCGTCAGGCCCCGAGCGCGGTCGGCTTGGTCTCGACAACCTCGAGCGGCGGCGGAGCCTTGACCGTGGCGGCGGGCGCGCCGTGGCGGCGGTGCGACAGCTTGCCGTCGACCTTGCCGCCGTTCTCGATCGTGATGGTTTCGTAGAAGACGTCGCCGGTGATCCGCGCGCTGGCATGGACGATCAGCGTCTTCGCCTCGATCGAGCCGTCGAGCAGGCCGGCGAGCTTGGCGGTCTCGGCGACCACCGCGCCCTTGATCTCGCTCGCCTCGCCCTGGACGAGGTTCGCGCATTTCAGGTCGCCCTCGATCTTGCCGTCGACATGCAGGTCGACGCTCGCCGCGACGTTGCCGGTGATGACGACGTCCGACCCGATGATCGAGAAGGTGGTGTGACGGGCGCCGGTCGCCATCTTAGCGGGCACCGCTGGCGCCGCCGGCGCGGGCGAGGGCGCCGACTCGCTGTCGGGCATCGGCTTTGACTTCGAGAACATCGGCTTTGGCCTCCAGGAAGCGGCGCGGATTGACCGCGACGCCGTTCAAACGAACTTCGAAATGCAGGTGGCTGCCGGTCGAGCGGCCGGTCGACCCCATCTTGGCGATCTGCTGCCCCGCGGCGACGCGCGCGCCGACCGAGGTGTTGAAGCCGGACAGGTGGGCGTAGCGCGTCATGATGCCCTGGCCGTGATCGACCTCGACGACATTGCCGTAGCCCGAGCGGCGGCCGACGTACGTCACCCGTCCCGGCGCCGCGGCGAGGATCGGAGTGCCGAGCGGCCCGGGGAAGTCGAGTCCCGCGTGCATCGCGCTCGCGCCGGTGAAGGGGTCGTGGCGATAGCCATAGCTCGACGAGAGCATCAGCACATGCGCGGGCTGGCCCGAAGGAATGGCGACGAGGGTGCGTTCGAGCACCTCCATGCGGAACAAGGCGCCTTCGAGCGCGGCGAAGCTCTTGCCCAACGCGCTCGCGCGGCCGATGCGGCCGCGCCAGGGGATGAAGGGACCGCCCTGGCCGACGCTGGCCTGACGGACGAGAGTCTTGGGATCGAGCCCCAGCTTGGCGACGGCGTCGCGGGCCTTGGCAGCGCGGGCGTCGACCGCAGCGAGCAGATGCGCCGAAAAGGCTTCCTGCCGCGCCTCGATGCGCGCGAGCGCCTGCGCCTCGGGCGGCAGGCGCGGGTCGAGCGCGCTAGTCTCGACCGGCTTCGTTTCGGCGGCGTCCCTGGCCCCGGCTTCGGGAGCCGAATCGGCGGGCAGCGCTTCGCTGCCGAAATAAGTGTCCTTCCACTCTTCGAGCTGCGCCTGGCGCTCGTCGAGGTCGGCGGCGATTTCGGCGACGCGGTCGCGATATTGGGCGATCCGCGCTTCACCGGCCGCCGCAGCGGCTTCCTTGCGCGCCACCTCGGCGCGCTCGCCGGCGGTCAGGAGCTGGTTGACGAAGACGGTGAGCGTGATCCCCGCCCAGACGAGCAGCACCGCCCCGGCGATCAGCGCGACGCGCTTCTGCCAGACGGCGCTCACGCGCAGGAAGCGGACGTGGCCGTGCGTGCGGACGAAGATTTCATGGTCCTGAAACAGCGCATCGAAACGCTGGCGCCATCGGCGCAGACCCGTCGTTAGCGAAGACAAGTTACGACCCCGTCTTGGTGTTCTGACTGGAGCCCCCCGGCTCCGCTTGGGAAGCGCCCTTACCAGCGGTGTCAGCCCCGCGCGAATCTTTGCGCGAAGAGTCGGGGTGAATCGAAACCCCCGCGCGGTGAACGGTGAAACGCTGCCAATATGGCGACTTTTCCGCGAAAAAGCGCGGCGCGACTCGCGCGGCAAAATCGCATGGCGCGGGATGCCGATGTCCGTCATCGTTGACGGCTTGCTTACCATTTGGGGGTAGGCGGAAGCGGTGACTCACATGCCCACACTCTCCGCGGCGGCGACGGCCGGCGCCTCTGCGACCGAGGCCGCGACCCGCGCGCCGCGCCCGCGCTCGGCGGTCAGCGCCGGGGTGGGGGTCGTCGGGCTGATCGGCCTTTTCTCCTATCTGCTCCTTGCGCGTTATACGCCCGAAATCGCGGCCTTTCTCGGCATCGACTGGGGGAATCGCGGACGGATGGACGGGCCGGTTTCGGCCATCGCGAGCGTGCTCGCCTGCGGCGTGCCGATGGTGCTGTGGTCGGTCCTGGTCGACAAGGTGCATCGCAATCCGTCGACCGGCATCGACTGGTCGCTGCGCCGTCCGTGGCGCGAGACGATCGACGTCAGCCTGACCAAACTCGCCGGCCTGTGGGCGACCTGGGCGCTGATCGCCTTCGCCTATGTAATGATGCGCTATTATTGGGAAGGCAATTACGCCTTTGCGATGGACCTGCTGCTGCTCGTGGCGCCGTGGCTGCTGCTCGTATCGGTGCCCTACATGCTGTGGCTCGACCGCCGCCTGATCGAACCGCGCGACGGCTGCTACGCCTTCGGCCACTGGCTGATCGCGCCCGGACAGCCGGTCGACGGCCGGGCGATCGCGCACCATGCGCGCGCCTGGACGGTCAAGGGCTTCTTCACCGCCTTCATGCTGTCGATCGTGCCGGGCAATTTCTCCTCGCTCGTCACGGTGCAGATGAGCGAGGTGCTCGCTAACCCCTATATGACCGGGCTGTGGACGATCAACCTGCTCTACCTCGTCGACGTCCATGTCGCGACGGTCGGCTATATATTGACGCTGAAGCCGCTCGACGCGCATATCCGCACCGCCAATCCCTATGGCATGGCGTGGGTTGCCGCGCTGATCTGCTACCCGCCCTTCATCCTGATGAACGGCGGCCCGCTCGATTATCAGGTCGGCGGGTCGGACTGGGGCTATTGGCTCGCGGGGCACGACACGCTGATGGCACTGTGGGGCGCGGTGCTGGTGGCGCTGATCGCCGTCTATGCCTGGGCGACGATGGCGTTCGGCATCCGCTTTTCGAACCTGACGCACCGCGGCGTCATCACTCACGGCCCCTATGCCTTCACGCGCCACCCCGCCTATGTCTCGAAGAATCTGAGCTGGTGGGTCGGTTCGCTGCCTTTCCTCGTCACCACCGGCGGCTGGATCGAGGCGCTGCGCAACACGGTGCTGCTGGGGCTGGTCAGCGGGGTTTATTACTGGCGCGCGAAGACCGAGGAGAAGCATCTGCTCGGCGATCCGGCCTATCAGGCCTATTGGAACTGGGCGCAGGCGAATGCGCCGGTGCCGCGGCTGTTTGCGAAACTCACGGGGCGGGCGCGGCCGCTGATCCGGCTCGAACCCGATCCGCGCGTCGGGCCGGTAGCATAGGGGACTACAGCCAGCCGATGCGCCTGAAGCGCCAGAAGAGAAGGCCGCAGACACTCGCCATCAGGCCGAGCGCGAAGGGATAGCCGAGCCGCCAGTGCAGCTCGGGCATGTGCAGGAAATTCATGCCGTATATGCCGGCGATTGCGGTCGGCACCGCGAGGATCGCGGCCCAGGCGGCGAGCTGGCGGGTGATGACGCCCTGGCGCTGCTGTTCGAGCAGACCGTTGGTCTCGACCACCCCGGCGGCGATGTCGCGCAGCCCGACGAGGCGGAATTCGGCGCGCTGGACATGGTCCCACAAGTCGCGGAAGAAAGGACGCACCGGCTCGTCGATGCCGGGAAGCTGGGCCGTCGCGAGCTTCCACGTCAGATCCTTCATCAGCCCCGCGATGCGCTGAAAGCGGATGATCTCGTGCCGCTGCGCGTAGAGGTGGCGGATTTCCTGCGCGTCGAGCGGCGTGTCCATGACACTGTCCTCGACCAGCAGCATCCGGTCCTCGATCGCGTCGATCACCGGGAAATAGCCGTCGACGATGAAGTCGAGGATCGCGTGCAGCACATAGTCGGGACCGTGGCCGAGCAGCGACGGCGCGGATTCGAGCCGCGCGCGCACCTCGGCATGGCCGCGCGCCGAGCCGTGGCGGACCGAGACGAGGAAATGGCGGCCGAGGAAGATCGCGGTCTCGCCCGGCTGGATCGTGTCGCCGTCGAGATTGGCGGTACGCGCGATGACGAAAAGCTGGTCGCCATAGACGTCGGCCTTGGGAAGCTGGTTCGCCTTCAGCGCGTCCTCGACCGCGAGCGGGTGGAGGCCGAAGCGCTGCGCGACGCGCTCGAGCTCGCCCGGCGTCGGTTCGTAAAGGCCGAGCCAGAAAAATTCGCCCTCGGCGCATTCGTCGGGAATCGCCTCGTCGGGGCCGAGGTCGCGGACGAGCTTTCCCTTGTCGTAGAGGCGGGCGGCCATGATCGGCATCGGCGGGCATCCTGCTGGTTCCGCCGCAGCATAAGGCCGGGCGGCGGGGCCGCAAGGCTGGTCAGAGCTGGATGCGATAGACGAGGAAGCCCGAGCGTTCGGCGATCGCGTCATACAGGCGGCGCGCGGTGTTGTTGGTCTCGTGCGTCTGCCAATAGACGCGCGCCGCGCCCGCCGCCCGCGCTTCCTCGGCCACGCGCAGGATCAGCGCCGAGGCGATGCCGCGCCCGCGCGCCGCTTCGGCGGTGAACAGGTCCTGCAGATAGCAGATGTCGGCGATCGACGTCGTGCTGCGGTGATAGAGATAATGGACGAGCCCGAGCAGTTCGCCCTCCGCCTCGGCGACGAGCGCATGGACCGGCTGGTCGGGGTCGAAGAAGCGCACCCAGGTCGCCGAGGTGACGTCGGAGGGCAGCGCGGTGGTACCGCTGCGACCGTAGAATTCATTATAGCCCCGCCACAGCGGCAGCCAGCGGTCGAAATCGCCCTGCACCGGCGCGCGGATCGAAAGGTCGCCGGGCATCGCCATCGCCCCGCCTAGAAGCTCAGCTCGTCGTAGATCTTCGACAGATCGCGGCCCCACGCGCCTTCGTAGCGGTCGAGAAGGTCGTGCGCGGGCGACTTGCCGCTCTTGGCGATGCGGCGGAGCGGTTCGAGGAAGCCGACCTCATTGTCGCCCATCGAATTGACCTCGCCGCGCGCCGCGAGCCCCGCCGCGGCGATGTCGAGCACGCGGGTGACGAGATCGCCGACGGTGCCGCCGCCGGGCGCGGGGGCGCAGAGCCCCTCCTCCGGCACCGCGTCGCGCAGCGCCTGCTGCTCCGCGATGCTCCAGCCCTTGACCAGATCCCACGCCGCGTCGAGCGCGCCCTGGTCATAGAGCAGCCCGACCCACAGCGCCGGCAACGCACAGATGCGGTTCCACGGGCCGCCGTCGGCGCCGCGCATTTCGAGGAAGCTCTTGAGCCGCACCTCGGGAAAGGCGGTCGACAGATGGTCGGTCCAGTCGGACAGGCGCGGCAGCTCGCCCGGAAGCGCGGGCAGCTCGCCCTTCAGGAAGTCGCGGAAGCTCTGCCCCGCAGCGTCGATATACTGGCCGTCGCGGAACACGAAATACATCGGCACGTCGAGCATATAGTCGACATAGCGGTCATAGCCGAACCCGTCCTCGAACACGAAGGGCAGCATGCCGGTGCGCGCGGGGTCGGTGTCGGTCCAGATGTGGCTGCGATAGGACAGATAGCCGTTCGGCGTCCCCTCGGTGAAGGGCGAGGAGGCGAAAAGCGCGGTCGCGAGCGGCTGGAGCGCCAGCGACACGCGGAATTTCTGCACCATGTCGGCCTCGGACGCATAGTCGAGGTTGGTCTGGATCGTGCAGGTGCGCAGCATCATGTCGAGCCCCATGCCGCCGACGCGCGGCATGTGATCGAGCATGATCCGGTAGCGTCCCTTGGGCATGATCGGCAGGTCGCCGCGCGTCTTGTCGGGCCACATGCCGAGGCCGAGGAAGCCGAGGCCGAGTTCGGCGCCGACCTCCTTGACCTGCTTCAGATGCCGGCCGGTCTCGGCGCAGGTCTGGTGGAGATTTTCGAGCGGAGCGCCCGACAGTTCCAATTGCCCCGCGGGTTCGAGGCTGATCGTGCCGTCGCTGCCGGCGAGCGCGATGACGTGCCCGCCCTCGACCACCGGCTCCCAGCCGAAGCGGGTGAGCGCCATCAACAGGTCGCGGATGCCGCCGGGCTCGTCATAGGACGGCGCGCGGTGGTCGGCGGTACGATAGACGAACTTTTCATGCTCGGTGCCGATCCGCCATTGCTCCCTGGGCTTCTCGCCCTTGGCCATGGGGGCCGCGAGCTGGTCGCGGCTTTCGATGATGGGATCGTTCCGATCGGAAACCTGCCGCGTGCTCATGACCGGGCATTTAGGGTGCGCGCGCTCGTCTTACCAGAGGGGATTGCGCCTCCATCTTCCCGTTCGTGTCGAACCCAAGGCAGGAGCATGATTTTGCTTTCATCGTCACCCCGGACTTGATCGGTGCTTATACCCTGGAGACAAGGAAGTTGTTGATCCCCGGCGAAAGCCGGGGTCCATGCGAGGCAGGCGCGCGCCATCCGGACCCCGGCTTTCGCCGGGGATCACTCACTTGTCTGAAGGGGATGAGTGCCGACTTGATCCAGTGTCCCGCTTTCCCCCGTTATTTAGCGCGATCACGCCCTCACCGCCCCAGTCGCCGTGCGCCGCCATCCACAGCGCGGTCGCGGCGATGGCGGCGGTTTCGGCGCGCAGGATGTGCGGGCCGAGCGCGACGCGGCGCACTGCGGGGACGGCGAGCAGCGCGGCGCGCTCGCGGTCGGTGAAGCCGCCTTCGGGACCGGTCAGAATCGCGGCGGGCGCGGGGGCGTCGATCCCGGCCATCGGCGCGCCGCCCGCCTCGTCGGCGAACAGCAGCGCGCGCGTCGCGGGCCAGTCCTTCAGAAGCTGCGGCAGCTTCACCGGCTCGGCAAGCTCGGGCAGCGCAGTGCGCCCGCATTGCTCGCACGCTTCGACGATCTGCGCCTCGATCCGCTCGCGCTTGACGCGCTCGACGATCGTGCGCTCGGTGATCACGGGTTGCAGGCGGGCGACGCCGAGTTCGGTCGCCTTTTCTACGATCCAGTCGAGCCGCGCCTTCTTGACCGGCGCGAAGCAGAGCCAGAGGTCGGGAACCGCCTCTCTCGCGCGCGTCCGCCGCTCGATCCGCAGCGTCAGCGCGCGCTTGCCGGCGGCGGCGATGGTGGCGAGCCATTCGCCGCTGCGATTGTCGAACAGCAGCAGCGGATCGCCCGGCTTCGCGCGCATGACGTGAAGCAGATAATGCGCCGCCGCGCCCTCGACCACGGGCGCGGCCTCGAGGCCGAGCGGCTGGTCGACGAACAGGCGGGGCGTGCTGGCGGGCGGCCAGGCGGGGGTGGCGGGCATGCAAGGGCGATAGCAGACGCGGGGCCTTTGCACAGCCCGCGCCGGACGGCGGCGCACCTGTCCCGATATGAGCCAAAAACCGCGCGATCCCGCGCGTCCCGATGGCCGCGATTAGCCATTTGGTAAGCAGTTTGGCCCTAGTGGGACACTACCAGCCGCGCATCCGTGGGCCGCGCTGCGGGGCCAAGAGGGGGTTCGACCATGCGAGGGACCATCATCCGCCGCATCCTGCAGGGGGCAGGCAAGCTGCTGCGCGACCAGCGCGGCAACGCTTTCATGCTGACTGCCGCGGCGGTCGTGCCGCTGATCGGCATCGTCGGATCGGCGGTCGACATCGGCCGCGCCTATATGACCCAGCTTCGCCTGCAGCAGGCCTGCGACGCGGGCGTGCTCGCCGGACGGCGCGCAATGGCGGCGGGCACCTATGACGACGCGGCCGAAGCCGAAGCGAACAAGATGTTCAACTTCAACTTCCCCGCCGGCATCTATGGCAGCAGCGGCCTCAGCTTCGATTCGGAGCCGTCGGGAACCTCCGACGTCGCCGGCACCGCCCATGCGACGCTGCCGACCGCGCTGATGTATATCTTCGGCAAGGACCAGTTCGCCCTGACCGCGAACTGCACCGCGAAGCTGGAGATTTCGAACGTCGACGTGATGCTGGTGCTCGACGTGACGGGATCGATGGCCAGCAAGGCCAACAAGAAGGATTCCGACACCAAGATCGAGGCGCTTCGGAAAGCCGCCAAGGATTTCTTTGCCACATTGACCGACGCGGACATCGGCGACGGCCGCCTGCGCTTCGGCGTCGTGCCGTACAGTTCCTCGGTCAATGTCGGCCAGATTCTCTATGACGCCGATTCGACATGGCTGTCCGCAACCGACTTGCTGCCGTCGCGCACCTATAGGGGGTCGTCGGTCGAGGAGCGGTGCACGGGGAAAGGCAAAAACAAGAAATGCCGGGACGTGACGGTTTATGAATACCGCTATGAAAACCGCGATTTTCCTGTCGGTTCCCTCGAACCGGGCGACGAGCTGACCTTCGATACGGGCGAAGGCGGGGCGAATGTGACCGTCGCCTGGGACGGCTGCATCATCGAACGCCAGACCACGGACTTCGCCGCCGACAAGACGGCGCCGGATACCGCCTATGACATGGATATCGACATGGTGCCGACGTCCGACGACGCCACCAAATGGAAATTATTCCTTCCCGCCTTCACCTATGATCGCCAGCAGACGAGCGCGCGGACCTGGTCGTTTGATGCCGGCGATGACGACGAGAGCTTTGCCGAGGTAGGCGGCGATACCGCCGCCTGTCCGGTCGCGGCGATGAAGCTGACCGAGATGACCAAGGCGGACAAATCGACGTTCGACGACTATATCGACAACCTCCAGCCCAAGGGCTTCACCTATCACGACGCGGGCATGGCGTGGGGCGCCCGGCTGATGTCGCCGACGGGACTGTTCGCCAGCGAGAATGCGACGGCGGAGAATGATCGGCCGATCAGCCGCCACGTCATCTTCATGACCGACGGCGACATGAAGACGCCACCCAGCAACCTGTCGCACCAGGGGCAGGAAAGCTCGATGCCGCGCATCGGTGCGACCGGAAAGAACCAGGAATCCGACGCCATCGCGCGCCACAACAACCGTTTCCGCCAGCTTTGCGAAAGGGCCAAGAAAAAGAATATCACCATCTGGGTGGTTTCCTTCGGGGTCGGCAGCAATACCAACCTCGACAGCTGCGCAACCTCGAAGAAGGCCTATGAAGCCTCCGATTCGGACGAGCTCAACGAAAAATTCCAGTCGATCGCGCGGCAGATCTCGAAGCTGAGGCTCTCGCAATGACGCGCCGCGCCGCCTGGCTGCGCGACCTGCGCCGCAGCGAGCGCGGGGCCGCGATGGTCGAATTCGCGCTGACCGCGCCATTATTCCTGCTCATCCTGATGGGCGCCTTCGACTATTGCTGGCAAATGTATGCGCAGCAGGTGCTGCAGGGCGCCGTCGCCAAGGCCGGGCGCGATTCGACGATCGAGACATATGTCGCCGATCCGGGCGATCTCGACGACCGCGTTCGCGAACAGGTGCTGAATGTCTTTCCCCATGCCGAAGTGAGTTTCACCCGCAAGGCCTATGACCGCTTCGATCAGGTCGGGGTCGAGGAGCGCTATACCGACGCGAACAAGAACGGCAGCTACGACGTCGGCGAATGCTATGACGACAGCAACGGCAACGGCCAGTGGGATGCCGACCGCGGCCGCGACGGCAATGGCGGCGCCGACGATGTCATCCTCTATAGCGCGTCGATGACATTCGACCGCATCCTGCCGGTGTGGCGAATGCTGGGCCAGCCGCAATCGACCACGCTGACCTCTACCACGGTGCTGCGCAACCAGCCCTTCGCCAGCGGGACCGATGCGCCCCCGGACGAATGCACATGATCGCGCCGTTCCGTCTTCGCCGGCGCGTTCGCGCCGCGATCGCCCGCTTCGCGCGCGACGCGCGCGCGTCCGTGCTGATCGAAATGGCCTTCGCCATTCCCTTCCTCGTCCTCGTCGGTTTCGGCGGGCTGGAAATCGCCAATCTGACGCTGACCCAGACGCGCGTCAGCCAGATCGGCCTCAACGCCGCCGACAATGCCTCGCGCATCGCCGCGGGCAGCAATCTGGCGCTGCCCCAGGTGCGCGAAACCGACGTCAACGAGGTCTTCGCCGGGGTCGAGAAGCAGGCCGGCAACATGGATTTCAAGACCCATGGCCGCATCATCCTGTCGAGTCTCGAACGCAACGACGACGGCGGGCAGTGGATCCACTGGCAGCGCTGCTACGGCGACCTCGACGTCGCCTCGAGCTATGGCGAGGAAGGCGACGGCGCCGACGACGAGGATTTCCCCGGCATGGGGCCGGAGGGCGCGGAAGTCACCGCTGCCCCGGGAACCGCGGTGATGTTCGTCGAAATCTATTACGACTATCAGCCGCTGCTCTATGGCAAGATCGTCGGCCATCGCCGCATGCACTCGACCGCCGCCTTCAACATCCGCGAGGCGCGCGACCTGACGCAGGTCTATAATCCCTCGTCCGCCGCGGTTTCGAGCTGCGATTAGGAATTGGGGGCCATCAAGTCCCGGTCGTCATCCCCAGCTTCGTCATTCACGCGAAAGCGGGAATCCCGCTGTGGAAGCAGCCGGCCGAAGGACGCGATCGACCATTTATCGCGGCTCCCTCGCCTGCTATCGCGCAGACCATGACGGCGACCCATCCTCCCGACAGCCAGCATCAGGGTTTTCTCGCGCTGCTGCCCGCGGGCGCGCGGCCCTATGCGCTGCTCGCGCGCTTCGACCGGCCGATCGGCTGGTGGCTGCTCTACTGGCCCTGCGCTTGGGGGCTGGCGCTCGGCGGCGGGGCGCGGAGCCATTGGCCGCTCTTCTTCTGGATGCTGCTCGGCGCCATCGTCATGCGCGGCGCGGGGTGCGTCTATAACGACATCGTCGACCGCGATCTCGATGCCAGGGTCGCGCGCACCGCGTCCCGGCCGGTGGCCAGCGGCGCGGTGCCGGTGCGCCATGCACTGCTGTGGGTGCTGCTGCTGTCGCTCGTCGGGCTGGTCGTGCTGCTGCAACTGCCCCTGCCCGCGCAGGCGATCGCGCTCGCCAGCCTCGCGCTCGTCGCCGCCTATCCGTTCATGAAGCGCATCACCTGGTGGCCCCAGGCGTGGCTCGGCCTGGTGTTCAGCTGGGGCGCGCTCGTCGGCTGGATCGCGGTCGGCGGCGGGGACGGGCTCGCGCTGCCCCTGCTCTACGCCGGGTCGATCGCCTGGGTCATCGGCTACGACACCATCTATGCGCTGCAGGACATCGAGGACGACGCGCTGGTCGGCGTCAAGTCGAGCGCGCGGGCGCTGGGGCGCCATGTCCGTGGCGGCGTCGCGCTCTGCTACGGCGTCGCGCTCGCGCTGTGGGCAGGGGCGCTGTGGAGCGTGCGGCCCGATCCGCTGGTGCTCGTCGCGCTGCTGCCCGCGGCGCTGCACCTGACCGGCCAGATCGCGACGCTCGACCCCGCGAACGGCGCCGACGCGCTCGCCAAATTCCGCAGTAACCGCTTCGCCGGACTGCTGGTCTTCGCCGCGATGCTGGTGGTGGGCAGCGCGGGCTGATCATTCCGCCGCCAGCAGCTCCTCCGCGCCGCCAAGGTCGACCGAGACCAGGCGGCTGACGCCCTTTTCGATCATCGTCACCCCGAACAGGCGGTGCATGCGCGCCATCGTCACCGCATTGTGGGTGACGATCAGATAGCGGGTGTTCGTCTCGCGGCTCATCCGGTCGAGAAGGTCGCAGAAGCGCTCGATATTCGCGTCGTCGAGCGGCGCGTCGACCTCGTCGAGGACGCAGATCGGCGCGGGGTTGGTCAGGAACAGGCCAAAGATCAGCGCCACCGCGGTCAGCGCCTGCTCGCCGCCCGACAGCAGGGTCAGCGTGCCGAGCCGCTTGCCCGGCGGCTGCGCCATGATCTCGAGCCCCGCCTCGAGCGGATCGTCCGAATCGACGAGCTCCAGATGCGCCTGCCCGCCGTTGAACAGGGTAGTGAACAGGCGCTGGAAATGGGTGTTCACCGTCTCGAAGGCGGCGAGCAGCCGAACGCGTCCCTCGCGGTTGAGATTGCCGATCGACCCGCGCAGCCGGTTCACCGCCTGCTGCAACTCCTCGATCTCGGCGGCGCTGCGCTCGCGCTCGCCGTCGAGTTCGGTGAGTTCGTCGGCGGCGACGAGATTGACCGGACCGAGCCGCTCGCGCTCGGCGATCAGCCGATCGTGCGAAGCCGATTCGGCGGCCGCGTCGCCGACGCCCTCGCTCTCGAACCCCACCTTCTGCGGCAGCAGCGGCGGCGGGCATTCGAAGCGCTCGCCCGACAGGCGGCCCATTTCGACGCGGCGCAGCTCGGCATTTTCGGAGCGCGCGACCGCGCCAGCGCGAGTTTCGCGCGCCGCGGCGACGCGCTCGCGGATCGCGGTGAGCGCCGCCTCGGCCTCGCGCAGCGCCGCCTCGGCCTCGCGCTCGCGCGCCTCGGCGGCGGCGACCTGCTCGCGCAGCGCCGCCTGACGCGCCTCGGCGGCCGCGCGGTCGGCGGCGAGCCTGTCGGGCAGGCCGGCCAGCCTCGCGGCCTCGGCGGCAAGCGTTTCGGCGCGCTTGTCCATGTCGGTGACGCGCCGCGCCGCCTCGCCGGCGCGTGCCTTCCAGCTCCTGATCTCGGCGCCGACGACCGCCTGCCGCTCGCTGAGCGCGGCGAGACCGCGTTCGTGCGCGGCGAGCGCGCCCTGCGCGTCGTTCGCGCCGACGCGGGCACGGTCGGCCGCCTGTTCGCCGGCGTCGAGCGCGGCGCGGGCGATCACCTCGTCGGGCAGCGCGGCGAGTGCGGCCTCGTGCGCAGCGAGCTGTTCGGCGGCTTCGCCGGCGGCGGCGGCGATCTCTTCGCGGCGACGGTCGAACAGCGCCGCCGCGTCGCGGTGCCGGTCGAGCGCGGCCTGCGCCTGGTCGGCGGCGCGCAGCGCGGCGCGACGCGCCTCGTCGGCTTCGGCGAGCCGCTTGCGCGCCGCCGCCGCCGCCTCGGTGCGTGCGGCGAGGGTCGCGGCCATCGCCGCGCGCTGGTCGCGCAGTTCCTGCACGCCCAGTTCGACCTGCGGGCGCTGCGCGGCGAGCGCGTCGAGCCGGTTCTGGCGAGTCAGCCGCTCGCTCGCCGTCGCGCCGTCGCCGCGCGTCACGAAGCCGTCCCAGCGCCGCATCACGCCGTCCAGGGTGACGAGCCGCTGGCCGACCCCTAGCAGCTGGCCGGCATCGCTGTCGGCGACCGCAACCTGCGCGAGGCGGCGGGCGAGCGCGGCCGGCGCCTCGACGACCTCGGCGAGCGCGCGGGTGCCGGGCGGCAGCGGTGGATCGTCGGCGCGCGCCTCGGCGCCCAGCCAGCTTCGCGCCGCGTCGGCCTCGGTGCCGGCATCGAGATCGTCGCCGAGCGCGGCGGCAAGCGCGGCTTCGTAACCGGGGCGAACGCGGATGCGGTCGAGGATGCGCGCCGCGTCGCTGCGCGCGGCGGCGAGCGCGCGGTCGAGCGTCACCGCCTCGCCTTCGAGCGCGGCGAGCGCGGCGCGCGCCTCGGCGAGCGCGGCGTCGAGGGTGGCGAGTTCGGCGGTAGCGGCCTCACGGTCGGCCTCGGCGCCCGACAGCGCGGTTTCGGCGGCTCCGATCGCGGCCTCGGCGCGCTGCGCGGCGTCCACGCTTTCGGCGACCGTCGCGGCGAGCGCCGCGCTGTCGCCGAGCGCCGCGACCTCGGCCTCGACGCGCTCGCGCTCGCGCTCGATCCGGCGCACCGCCGCCGCGGCGCCGTCGCGCGCGCTCAGCGCGACGCGGCGGTCGGCGGCCTCGCTCGCCGCCGTCGCGCGCGCCTGCGCGAGCGCGACCTCGGCATCGCGAAGATGCGCCTGCGCCGCCTGATGCGCCTCGACGAGCGCGGCCTTGCCGGCGTCGTGCGCCGCGACCTGCCGCGCCAATTCCTTGCTTTCGGCGTCGAGCGCGGTCAGCGCGCCATGCGCCTCGCGCGCCAGTTCGCCCTCGCGCGCGCGGTCGTCGGCCAGCCGCGCCTGTTGCGCCGCAAGGTCGTCGAGGCGCTGGCGCGCCGCGCGCTCCTCGCCCTGCAGGCGGACGAGGGTGGCGGTCGCCTCGGCCAACGCGTCGCGCTGTCCCTGCGCCTCGGCGCGCGCGCTGCCGACGCGGGTCGCGACCTCGACCTGCGCCGCCGAGACGGTTTCGAGCTCGGCCTGCGCGGTCTTCACCGCCGCCTCGGCGGCGTCGGCGTCGCGGCGCGCCTGATCGGCGGCGGCGGCGGCATCGCGCCAGCGCGCATAGATCAGCCGCCCCTCGGCGACGCGGATGTCGTCGCTCAGCCTTTTGTATTTCTCGGCGGCCCGGGCCTGGCGGCGCAGCGCATTGGCGCGCATTTCCATGTCGGCGACGATCTCGCCCAGACGGGTGAGGTTGGTTTCGGTCGCGCGCAGCTTCTGCTCGGCATCCTTGCGGCGCACGTGCAGGCCGGCGATCCCCGCCGCTTCCTCCAGCATCGCGCGGCGCTCGGTGGGCTTGGCGGCGATGACGTTGGCGATCTTGCCCTGGCTGACCAGCGCGGGGCTGTGCGCCCCGGTCGCGGCGTCGGCAAAGATCAGCGCGACGTCCTTCGCGCGCACGTCGCGCCCGTTGGCGCGATAGGCCGATCCCGCGCCGCGCTCGATGCGGCGAATGACCTCCAGCTCGCGCCCCTCGGTCGCGTCGGACAGGCCGGCGACGACCGCGCCCTCGGTGTCGCAATGGATCGCGACCTCGGCAAAATCGCGCGGCGGGCGCGACGAGGTGCCGGCGAAGATCACATCCTCCATGCCGCCGCCGCGCATCGACTTGGGGCTCGATTCGCCCATGACCCAGCGGATCGCTTCGAGCAGGTTCGACTTGCCGCAGCCATTGGGACCGACGACGCCGGTCAGCCCCGGCTCGATGCGCAGCTCGGTGGGTTCGACGAAGCTCTTGAAACCGGTCAGGCGCAGCCGCTTTATCTGCACGAAGCCACCTCGCGCAGATCATGGAATCGCAGGCTGTGTAACGTCGGCGTCACATATCCCCCTAAAGCGCCGTCATGCCGCGCGAGCGGGGGAGTCGCAAGGGGGTTGAGATGGAAGCCCCTCCTCCGAAGAGGAGGGGATCATATCCTTTGCAAATGCAAAGGTGGCAGTAAGCAGCCCTTCCTCGCTGTCTTCGTCATGCTGAACTTGTTTCAGCATCCATGGCCGGACCTCTCCTGCCGCGCCGCGCCCAATTCGAGGGCAGGCCATGGACCCTGAAACAAGTTCAGGGTGACGATTCATAAGAAGTGGGCCTTGTCCAATGCAGGTATTTTCAAACGATATAATCCCCCCCGAAGGGGAGGGATTTATCCGGTTCAGCGCGCGCCCATGGTGCGGAGGCGGTCGCGCATCAGCGGCCAGGTAGCGATGCCTTCGGCGACCTGGCCGTTGATCAGGAAGGTCGGCGTGCCCTGGATATTATATTGCTGGGTCGCGGCGCTGGTGCCGTCCTCCAGCTTCTGGATCGCGTCGACATTGGCGAGGCAGGCGTTGACCTGATCGGCGGTCATGCCGCGCGACTGAAAAAACTGGTCGAGCTTCATCGCCTTGGCGAGTTGCTGGAAGCGGACGGCGGGGGGCGATTTCATCGCGGCTTCGAAGCCCTGCGGATTGGCCTGCGCCGCTTCGAAGATCTGCGCCTGTCCGGCGAAAGTGCTCTGGGTCAGCGGGAAATAGCGCTCGGGCGGTGCGCAATGGGTGATCGCCGCGGCGGTGATGTCGAGGCCGTCGCGCACGAAATTGCGCAGTTCGAGGCTGACGCGGCCGGTGTCGATGAAATCGCGCTTCAGCTCGTCATGGCTTTCGATCGAGAAATCGGCGCAGTGCGAGCAGGTCAGCGAGGCGAATTCGACGATCTTGATCGGCGCCTCGGGGTTGCCCATGACGTGGCCGCCCTCCGGGGTGACGGCGACGACGTCCGACCAGGCCTTGCCCGCGGGCGGCGCGACCTTGGCGATCACCGCCTGCTGCTCGGCGGGGTCGGTCTTGCTGTCGCCGCACGCGGCCAGCGCGAGCGCGCCGAGCGAGGACAGGAGGGCGAGGCGCAGGGCGGGCAGGGTCTTCACATCATTCTCCGTTTCATCGGAACAAGGATCGCTCTTTAGGTTTACTTGAGCGCGGCGTCGAGGATCGGTTTCAGTTCGGCCCAATGGCCGGCCGCGGCGCGCTTGCCGTTGACGAAGAAGGTCGGCGTGCCCGCAACGCGGTCGGCGTTGATGCCGATATTGGTCATCCCCATCAGCTCGGCCTCGGCGACGCTGCTCGCAAGGCAGCTATCGACCTGCGCCGCCGAATAGCCGCGGCCGCGCATCAGCGCGTCGAGCCCGGTATCGGCGGCGATGCGCCGCGTGCGCTCGGCGAGCGAGCCCTGATACCAGGGCGCCTGCTGCTCCTTGCTCATCTTCGCGGCCTTGCCGAGCCAGCTCGGCTGCGCGGCGAAGATCGCCTGATGGTTGGCGGCGAAGGACTGGGCGCCGCCGCAGCGCGCGAGCATCGCGGCGGTCATGTCGACGGGGTCGCGGACCAGGTTGCGATATTCGACCAGCACCAGCCCCTTGTCGACATATTGGGCCTTGAGCGGCACGGTCGATTCCTTCGCGAATTCGGCGCAATGCGGGCAGGTATAGCTGAAATATTCGACCAGCCTCACCTTCGCCTGCGGGTTACCGACGCTATAGGCGCCGATGCCGCTTTCGCCGACGGTCGCCGACCAGTGCGCCGCCGGCTGGGCCGGAGCCGCGACGCCGAACAGCGAAAGCGCGAAGAGCGGCAGCAGGACGGCGGCGATTCGGCGCCACAGGCGGCCGGCGGGTGGATGCGGCATGGGTCCTATCGTCTTTCCATCAACTGATGCGGGGAAGCTTCGGCGGCGTCGCGAGCCCCGCCGCCATGCGTTCGAGCACGGTGCGAAGCTCGGGGTCGCCGATGTCGCGCAGACTGTCCCCCAGTTCGGCGGGTACGGGCTTCAACATGGCCGGCGGCTGAACGGGCGCGGCACGCACGATCTGGCCGTGGGTCATGCGGACGCCGGCGATGGCGGCATAGCCGAAGAAGCGGTTGACCGCGGCGACGATGTCGGGCGCGACATGCTGAAGCATCGGTGCGTGGGCGCCGCTGATCGTCAGGTGCAGCGTGCCGCCCGCCTTCTGCCCCGCGGGAAAGCGGATCATCGCGGGCTGGGTAACCTCGGCCAGCCGGTCGCCGACGATCTCGCGCCAGCGGCTGACCACCGACGACTGGACGAAGCCGAATTTGCGAAAGGCGGTGCGGCCGATTTCGGGCACCAGGTCGGCGATCGCCCGCGCCTCGCCACCGCGCGGGCGTTCGTAAGCGCGTGCGGGCGCCTTTTTCGCCGCCGTCTTCGCCTTCGCCTTGCGGGCGGGCGTCTCTCCGCTCCCTGCTTTCGCCATACGCGCCGCCATGCCATAGGCGGGGGGTGAGCGTCCAGACTTCCGACACCAAAACCACCCTCCCTTTCAGGGGAGGGCAGCGAGACTTGCGAACTTGTTCGCTAGTCGCAGCGGGTGGGGGCCATCGGCCTTGCGCAGGCCCGATGGCCCCCACCCCAACCCCTCCTCTGAAGGGGAGGGGCTTATGAGCTTCGCCGCGCGCATCCTCGGCTGGTACGACCGGTCCGCGCGGGTGCTGCCGTGGCGGGTGCCGCCGGGCAGCGACGCGGCGCCCGATCCCTATCGCGTGTGGATGGCCGAGGTGATGCTCCAGCAGACGACGGTCGCGGCGGTCACGGGCTATTTTCAGCGCTTCACGGCGCGCTGGCCGACGGTCGCCGACCTCGCGGCGGCCGACGATGCCGACGTCATGGCGGCGTGGGCGGGGCTCGGCTATTATGCCCGCGCCCGCAACCTCCTCGCCTGCGCGCGCGCGGTGATCGGCGGGCACGGCGGGCGCTTTCCGGACAGTGAGGCGGGGCTGCGCGCGCTGCCCGGCGTCGGCGACTATACCGCGGCGGCGGTCGCGGCGATCGCCTTCGGCCGGCCCGCGGTGGTGGTCGACGCCAATATCGAGCGGGTGATCGCGCGCCACCGGCTGATTGAAACCCCGCTCCCCGCCGCCAAGCGCGAGATCAAGATGGCGCTGGCGCCGCTGGTGCCGGCCGACCGCCCCGGCGATTTCGCGCAGGCGCTGATGGACCTCGGCGCGGGCATCTGCTCGCCGCGCAGCCCCGCCTGCGCGATCTGCCCGGTAATGGCCGATTGCCGCGCGCGCGGACGCGCCGATATCGAACGGCTGCCAGTCAAGCCCGCGAAGAAGGCGAAGCCGCAGCGCTACGGCATCGCGCACTGGATCGAGCAGGGCGGGAGCGTCTGGCTCGTCCGGCGGCCCGAAAAGGGAATGCTCGGCGGGATGCGCGCGCTGCCCGGCGGCGAATGGAGCGGAACGCCGCCCGCCGAGTCGGGGATCGCACAGGTCGATCATGGCTTCACCCATTTCGACCTTCGGCTGACGCTGGTACGCGGCGAAACGCCCCCCGAAGGGCCCGATGCCGCAGCGGAAGGCGAATGGTGGCCGCTCTCGGCGCTTGACGCGGCGGGGCTGCCGACGCTCTATCGCAAGCTGATCGACAGGCTGCGGGAGAGTGGAACATGAACAGGATGGTGACGCGCCGGGCGCTGCTCGGCGGTATGGCGCTCGGCGGCGCGGCGGCCTTTCTGCCGGGACCGGCGCTCGCCTTTCGCGCCGACGGGGCGACGCTCTATCCCGCGACCAACGCCTTTATCAAAGGCTTCGTCGACCGCCGCGAACTGGCGGGGACCCTCGCCTGCATCGGCAAGGGACAGGAAGCGCCGGTGAGCTTCGGCGCCGGCGCGCAGGCAATGGATTCGGCGAAACCGGTCGGCCCCGACACGCTGTGGCGGCTCTATTCGATGACCAAGCCGATCACCGCGATGGCGGCGATGCTGCTGATCGAGGAGGGCAGGATGGGCCTCGACCAGCCGATCGCCGATTTTCTGCCTGCCTTCGCGAAGATGACGGTGCAGGACACCCCCGACGGGTCGATCACCGCCGTGCACCCCGCGAAGACGCCGATCACGGTGCGGCAGCTGCTGACTCACACCGCCGGGCTCGGCTACAACATCATCCAGAGCGGGCCGCTGCGCGATGCCTATAACAAGGCGGGGCTGATCGGCGGACAGGTCAGCCGGCTGCCGATTCCGGGGATGCCGCCGATCGCCCCGGCACCCAGCCTCGCCGCCTTCGCCGACCGGCTCGCCGAACTGCCGCTCGTCTACGAACCCGGCACGCGCTGGAGCTATTCGGTCGGACTCGACCTGATGGGGCGGGTGATCGAGGTCGTGTCGGGGCAGGCGTTCGACGCCTTCCTGAAGGCGCGCCTCTTCGACCCGCTCGGCATGACCAGCACCTTCTTCCAGGTGCCGGCGAGCGAGGCGGGACGGCTGTCGACCAATTATGTCCCGATGGGCGGCGTGCTGCTGCCGGTCGACCCGGGGACGAGCTCCATCTATCTCGACAAACCGCCGATGCCCTATGGCGGCGGCGGGCTGGTATCGAGCGCGCGCGATTACGACCGCTTCCTCGCGATGCTGCTCGGCGAAGGCGAAACCGGCGGAGTGCGGATCATGAAACCCGAAACCGCGCGGCTCGCCATGTCGAACCTGCTGACCGAGGGCGTCGCGACCAGGGGCAGCATGATCGACGGCCAGGGCTTCGGCGCCGGCGGGCGCGTGTCGCTGGCGGCATCGCCGACCGGCGAGGGCGTCTACGGCTGGGGCGGCGCCGCGGGCACGATCGGCTTCGTCGACCGCGCGCGCGGCTATCGCGTCGGCGGCTACACCCAATATATGCCCGCCGACGTGCTGCCCTTCCAGGCCAAGTTCGGCGAGGCCTTCTACAAGGATGTGATGCGCTGATGGCCCTGCCGCTGGGATTCACGGGCGCGCGGCTCGACCGCGCCGACCAGGTGCGCGTCGATGCGGAGCGTTTCGCTGCGGCGGCGGCCGATCCGCGCGCACTGTGCCTCGCGCTCGACGGCATCGACTTCCTTCCCGGCGAAGGCGGCGGGCTGCGCTGGGAGCCGTTCGACCCCGCCGACCCGCGCGCGCCGATCCTGCTCGGCATCGACGACGCCGGAGTGCCGCATTTCGTCCGCGAGCCCGCGCCCGGACAGCGCATCGACGCGCGCTCACGCACCGTGATGCGGCTGCTGCCTTTGCTGTCGGGCGAGGACGCGGCGCTCTACGGCGGCGTGCGCAGCCTCGTCGACTGGCACGCGCGGCATCGCTTCTGCGCCGTGTGCGGCGCGCCGACCGCGCTGTTCCGCGGCGGCTGGGGGCGACGCTGCGACGCCTGCCATGCCGAGCATTTCCCGCGCGTCGACCCGGTGGTCATCATGCTCGCCGAATTTGAGGATGGCGTGCTCGTCGGGCGCCAGCCGGGCTTCCGCCCCGGCTTCTTCTCGGCGCTCGCCGGCTTCGTCGAGCCCGGCGAATCGCTCGAGGAAGCGGTCGAGCGCGAATTGTTCGAGGAGGCAGGGATTCGCGTCGCCGACGTCTCTTACGTTGCGAGCCAGCCCTGGCCCTTCCCCTCGTCGCTGATGATCGGCTGCCGCGCCCGGGCGCTCGACCCCGCGCTGACGCTCGACACGACCGAGATCGAGGCGGCGATGTGGGTCGACCGCGCCGGGGTGCGCGCCGCGCTCGCCGGCGCCATGGACGCGCCCTTCGTCGCGCCGCCCTCGCTGGCCATCGCGCGGCATCTGTTGGAGGAGTGGGCGGCACAGGCGTCCTAGCCTTGTAACACGCCCCCCGCCTTCCCACATCGCCCGGCATGGCGAAGCGGAGCCTCTATCAGCGATTGCGCTCGAACGCGCAGGTGCGCCTCGCGCTGTTCGTCGTCGGCGTGCTGCTGATGATCGCGGCGCCGATCCTCGGGCCGCTGCCGGGCCCCGGCTTCATCATCCTGTTTCCCGCCGGGCTGATGCTCAGCCTGCAGAACAGCGCCTGGGCGAAGCGCGTCTATGTGCGCTTCAAGCGCCGCCACCCGCGCTATGCCGCCTGGACCGACCGGATCATGCGGCGCGCGAGCGCGGCGCGGCGGCGCGCGCGCGATGCGATCGAGGGCCGCGATGGCGATTGACTTTGCCCCGACTCTCGCTTATCCGCGCCCCCACTGGCGGCCGCCCGCGTTTGGCGGCCCTTTTTCGTTGCAACGATTGAAGAGATTTTGGGGATTTCGCGATGAAGCGCACCTATCAACCGAGCCGCCTCGTGCGCAAGCGCCGTCACGGCTTCCGCGCCCGCAAGGCCACCGTCGGCGGCCGCAAGGTTCTGGCCGCCCGCCGCGCCCGCGGCCGCAAGAAGCTGTCGGCCTAAGCGCCGACGCTGCACCGGCCCGGCTGGTGCGAACCCTCAGCAAACGCAGCGAATTCCTGGCCGCGAATCGCGGCCTTCGCTTTCCCATGCCCGGCTTCGTCCTGCTCGTCCGCCCGCGCGGCGACGGCGACGCGGTGCCGGGCATCGGCTTCACCGTCAGCAAGAAGGTCGGCAACGCCGTCACCCGTAACCGGATGAAACGCCGGCTGCGCGCGCTCGCCCGCGCCGCGCTGCCCGAATCGGGGATCGCGGGCGCCGACCATGTGCTGATCGGCCGCGCCGGCGGCAACGCCATCGCCTTCGCCGACCTGGCCGGACATCTCGATTCGGCGCTGAAACGCGCGGCGAAGAAGCTGGCATGACAAAGCGCTGTCCTACAATATCGCGGCGGGTTAGCGTGCCGCCGATGAACCGCCCTCTCGCCCTTTCCGTGCACGACTCCTCGGCAACACGCCACCGCTCGGGGACGAAAGGGCGATTCCCGAGTGAAGTTACGCAGTTTTCCGTCCTCTCCCCTTCAGGGGAGAGGATAGCGCAGCTTGCTCCGCCAGGAGCTGGCGAAGCTTGGAGAGGGGGGAGGGTCGCCGCAACGCGGCTCCCTCTCCAACTCCGGCTAGGCGCTGCGCGCCAAGCCTCCATATCCTCTCCCCTGAAGGGGAGAGGACGGGAAACGCAAGCCCGAATCGCGCGTGAAGTTACGCAGTTTTCCGCCGTTTTTCTCCTCGCCTCCCCGCCTTTCCTTCGTCACCCCGGACTTGATCCGGGGTCCCGCTTTTCCACGGTGCCGAGCGGGACCCCGGATCAAGTCCGGGGTGACGAAGACAGTGCAATTCCGCGTGAAGTTGCCCACTTTTCCGGGCTTCTCCCATGATCGCCCGCTTCCTTGTCCTGGTCGCGCGCGGCTGGCAGCTCGGCCCCTCGCGCATCCTGCCGCCGACCTGCCGCTATGCGCCCTCGTGCAGCGAATATGCGATCGTCGCCCTGCGGCGTCATGGTGCGATCAAGGGTGGCTGGATGGCGACAAAGCGGCTATTGCGCTGCCACCCGTGGGGCGGCCATGGCTATGACCCCGTTCCTTGATACGGCATTTCCGGACAATTGAAGAGAGACGATAGAGCGTGGACGACAAGCGTAACCTGATCGCGGCGATCCTGTTGTCGGCGGCCATCCTGATCGGATGGAATTTCATCGCCGACAAATATTTCCCGACGCCCGCCAAGCCCGACGTCACCACGACCGTCGCCGGCAATACAGACGCAGGCACCGCGAACCAGCCGGCGGGCGTGCCCGCCGCGGGCAGCGCCGTCCCGACCGCGCCCGCCGCGGCGGCGCCGCAGGCGGTCCGCCCGATCGCCGCCGTGCTTGCCGAGGGGCGGCGCGTACCCATCGAAACCCCGGCGCTGTCGGGGTCGATCAACCTGGTCGGCGCACGCATCGACGACATCACGCTCAGCAAATATCGCCAGACCATCGACAAGGATTCGCCCCCCGTCCGCCTGTTCGCGCCCGCCGGCACCAGCGCCGCCTATTTCGCCAGCCTCGGCTGGTCGGCGCAGGGCATCGAGGTGCCGGGGCCGACCACGCTGTGGGCGGCTTCGGGCACGAAGCTGACCCCGGCGACCCCGGTGACGCTGAGCTGGTCGAACGGCAGCGGCCAGACCTTCCGCATCGAATACAGCATTGATGCCAATTATCTGATCACCGCGAAACAGACGATCGCCAACACCGGCACCGCGCCGGTCAGCGCGAGCAGCTATGCGCTGATCGACCGCCACGGCAAGCCGACCGACCCGCACGAACAGAGCAGTTGGACCAACCATATCGGCCCGACCGGCTTCCTCGGCGGCAAGTCGATCCTCGACGTCGACTACAAGGACCTCGACGAGAGCGGGGCCGTCAAATATGACAGCGCGGCCTGGCTCGGCTTCACCGACAAATATTGGCTCGCCGCGATCGTCCCCGCGCAGGGCGAGCGCGTCGACGCCTCGCTGGGCGCGCCGAGCGCCGACAATTACCAGGCCCTGTTCGCCCGCAAGTTCGCGAGCGTCGCGCCCGGCCGCCAGGTGACGACGACCAGCCGCATCTTCGCCGGCGCGAAGGAAGTGAACAGGCTGTCGGCCTATCAGGACGACCTCGGCATTACGCGCCTGTCGAACGCGATCGACTGGGGCTGGTTCGAATTCTTCGAGGTGCCGATCTTCAGGCTGCTCGACTGGCTGTTCACCCAGGTCGGCAATTTCGGCGTCGCGATCATGATCCTGACGCTGATCATCCGCGCCGCGATGTTCCCGATCGCACAGCGGCAATTCCATTCGATGGCGCAGATGCGCATCGTCCAGCCCAAGATGAAGGCGCTGCAGGAACGGCACAAGGACGACAAGCCGAAGATGCAGCAGGAGCTGATGAAGCTCTACAAGGACGAAAAGATCAATCCGCTCGCGGGCTGCCTGCCGATCGTCATCCAGATTCCGATCTTCTACGCGCTCTACAAGGTGCTGATGCTGACGATCGAGATGCGGCACCAGCCCTTCGTGCTGTGGATCAGGGATCTGTCGGCGCCCGACCCGCTGCACATCCTGAATCTCTTCGGCCTGCTCGACTTCAATCCGCCCGCCTTCCTCGGCATCGGCGTGCTCGCGCTGCTGCTCGGCGTGACCATGTGGCTCCAGTTCCGCCTCAACCCGCAGGCGACCGACCCGGTGCAGCAGCAGGTGTTCAAGATCATGCCGTGGATGATGATGTTCATCATGGCGCCCTTCGCCGCCGGGCTGCTGGTCTACTGGATCACCAACAACTGCCTGTCGATCGCGCAGCAGCAGTGGATGTACCGCAAGTTCCCGCAGCTCAGGGCGGCCCCGGCGAAGTGACGATCCATTCGTCCCCTTGTCATTCCCGTGCAAGCGGGAATCCAGGGCGCGAAAGCGCGGATTTCGGCGGCAGCACGCTGGATCCCCGCGTTCGCGGGGATGACAATGATGGATGAAGGGATCGCCGAAGAGCGCGCCGAACGGGCCCGCAAGCTGTTCGCGGGTCCGATCGCCTTCCTGAAATCGGCCCCGGCGCTCCAGCATCTGCCGGCGCCGACGGTGCCCGAAATCGCCTTCGCGGGCCGCTCGAACGTCGGCAAGTCGTCGCTGCTCAACGCGCTGACCAATCGCAACGGGCTCGCGCGCACCTCGGTCACGCCGGGGCGGACGCAGGAGCTCAACTATTTCGACGTCGGCGCGCCGCTCGTCTTCCGGCTCGTCGACATGCCCGGCTACGGCTTCGCGAAAGCGCCGAAGGATGTCGTCAAAAAATGGCGCTTTCTGGTCAACGACTATCTGCGCGGGCGCCCGGTGCTCAAGCGGACGCTGGTGCTGATCGACAGCCGCCACGGCATCAAGGACGTCGACCGCGAGGTCATGGCGATGCTCGACACCGCTGCGGTCAGCTATCGCCTCGTCCTGACCAAGGCCGACAAGGTCAAGGCGAGCGACCTCGCCGCCGTCCACGCCGCGACCGAGACCGAAGCCCGCAAGCACCCCGCCGCCCACCCGCAGGTCATCGCGACGAGCAGCGAAAAGGGCATGGGAATCGCCGAATTGAGGACCGCGGTGCTGGAGGCGGTGGAGAGTTGACCTTTCAGCCCTCTCCCCTTCAGGGGAGATGAGCGAGACTTGGTCCGGCGAAAGCCGGGCCTGGTCGCAGCGGAGAGGGGCCCCTCTCCAAGTTCCGGTAGATGGCAATGCCATCAACCTCCACTATCCCCTCCCTTGGAGGGGAGAGGGCGGGAGCGAAGCATGAAACTCTTCCTCGGCAACAAGGCCTATTCGAGCTGGAGCCTGCGCGGCTGGCTCGCCGCCAGGCACAGCGGCCTCCCCTTCGAGGAGGTCACCGTCCCGCTCTATGACGAGGACTGGTCGAACCGCCGCGAGGGCGACGAGTTCGCGCCGTCGGGCGGCAAGGTGCCGATATTGTGGGACGGCGACGACATCGTCGTCTGGGACAGTCTGGCGATCGTCGACTATCTCAACGAAAAGACCGGCGGCACCCGCGGCTATTGGCCCGAGGACATGGCGGCGAGGGCCATGGCGCGGTCGATGGCGGCCGAGATGCACTCGAGCTTCGCGGCGCTGCGCCGCAATCACAGCATGAACATCCGCCGCATCTTTCCCGCCACCGATCTTTCCCCCGACGTGCAGGCCGACGTCGTGCGGATCATGCAGATCTGGGCCGAGGCGAGGGCGCGCTTCGGCGGCGAGGGCGATTTTCTGTTCGGCAACTGGTCGGCCGCCGACATGATGTTCGCGCCCGTCATCACCCGCTTCATCACCTATTCGATCCCGCTCCCCCGCTTCGCCCTTCCCTATTGCGAGGCGGTGATCGCGCATCCGCACATGCAGGAATGGATCGGCGGCGCCCAGGCCGAGGATTGGGTGATCGAGGAATTCGAAGCGCCGGTGAAGGGGTGAGGAAGGCGGCGGGACGGCTGTGCGGAAATGGCTCTCTCCCCTTCAGGGGAGAGATACGGAGGCTTGGCAGCTTGCTGCCTAGCCGCAGTAGAGAGGGGTTTGGACAGTCCCCCTCTCCCACCCTCTCCCTAAAGGGGAGAGGGTTTCAAGGCAGCTATCCCCCCATGACGGGCATCCCTCCGCCGGCTACGGCACCCGCTTCACCGGATAGGGCGTGCCGTCCTTGCGGGTATAGCCATCGGGAGTGAAGAGCATGTCGATGTCCGAATATCCGCCCCCGATATCGTATTTCTTGCCGCCGCCCAGTGCGACGAACACGCAGTCGGCGTCCGATTCGTTGATCAGGTGATGGCCGTTGGTGCTGCCCTTCGGCCACACCGCGATATCGCCGGGTCGCATCGGGGTGCGGCCGTCGTCCTCGACCAGCACCGCCGCGCCCGCGATCATCACCAGCATCTCGTCCTCGCCGTCGTGCCAGTGGCGCTGCGACGACCAGGCGCCGGGCTTCAGCACGACATGGCTGGCAGTGAAATCCGAAAGCCCCGTCGGGGGCGCCAGGCGGCGATACCAGCGGCCCTCGACAGCCTTGTCGAAGGGCGCCGGATAGCCGGTCGCATTGGTCTGCGGGATCGCATCGAGGTCGAGCTTGGGCATGATTGTCTCCTGTCCCCTCTTACCCGTTCGCGTCGAGCGAAGTCGAGATGTCCATCGGCTTGGGAGCAAGGACGATTGGTGTCTCGACTTCGCTCGGCACGAACGGGTAAAGGCGGTTGGTGATGACTTCGATCGACCCCCTCGACCTTGCAAAGGCGCTGATCGCCGCGCCCAGCGTCACCCCCGCCACCGGCGCCGTGTTCGACGTGCTGGAGGCGGCACTGACCCCGCTCGGCTTCACCGTCGAGCGCTTCATCGACGGGATCGAGCCCGACGGGCCGGTCGAGAATCTGCTCGCGGTGCGGAACGGCAAGGGGCCGGTCCATTTCGGCTTCGCCGGGCACCTCGACGTCGTTCCGCCGGGGGTGGGCTGGACGGGCGACGCCTTCGATCCGCAGGTCCGCGGCGAGCTGCTCTACGGGCGCGGCGCGGTCGACATGAAGGGGGCGATCGCCGCTTTCGTCGCCGCGGCGGCCACGACCCCGGTCGAGGCCGGGACGATCAGCCTGATCGTCACCGGCGACGAGGAAGGCCCGGCGATCTTCGGCACCCGCGCGCTGATGGAGCATATGGACGCGCGCGGCCTGCGCCCCGACATGATCCTGGTCGGCGAGCCCACCTCGGTCCGGCGGCTCGGCGACATGATGAAGATCGGGCGGCGCGGGTCGGTCAATATCTGGATCGACGTGCCGGGGACGCAGGGCCATGTCGCCTACCCCCACCTCGCCGACAACCCGATCCCCAAGCTGGTCCGGATCCTCGCCGCGATCGACACGGTGACGCTCGACGAAGGCACCGAATGGTTCCAGCCCTCGAACATCGAATTCACCGATATCGAGGTCGGCAACGGTGCCCACAACGTCATCCCCGCCTCGGCCCGTGCGCGGCTGTCGATCCGCTTCAACGACCAGCAGCAGGGCACCGCGCTGATCGAGATGATCGAGCGCATCGCGCGCGACGTCGAGCCTGCGGCGAAGGTCGTCGGCAAGATTTCCGGCGAGGCCTTCCTGACCCCGCCGGGCGACCTGTCGGCGCTGGTCGCCGAGGCGATCCACGCCGAAACCGATATCGTGCCCGATCTGTCGACGACCGGCGGCACGTCGGACGCGCGCTTCCTCCATGCGCTGTGCCCGGTGGTCGAATTCGGCCTGACCAATGCGACGATGCACAAGCTCGACGAGGCGGTCGCAGTCGAGGATCTGCACAAGCTCGCCGCCATATATCGCGGGGTGCTGATGCGGGCGCTGCTCGATTAGATCGTCTCACGCAAAGGCGCGAAGAAGAAGAAGAAGAAGAAGAACGGTTATCCCATGCAAAGACACGAGGATGATGCGATGCTTGTCGCCGTAGGCGACCATGGAAAACACGTTTCGCGGGCTCATTGAGCAGCAGCACCGATCTGCCCACGCTCTTGGTGTCTTTGTGTGAGATTTTCTTCTTGGCGCCTTTGCGCCTTTGCGCGAGATCAGTCTATTCCTCGCGCCACCGCCGCAGGATGACGTAGACCGCCCCCGCGCCGCCGTGGCTGATGTGCGCGGGGCGCAGCGCGGCGATACGATCGGCATGGGGCGAGACGGCGAGCCAGTCGGCGAGCGAGGCACGGATCGCGCCGCGGGGACGCGGTTCCCCGTGCATCTGCGGCAGGCGGTCGGCGCCGGGTCGCAGCCGCCCCGCGACGACGAGCAGCACCCGCGCACCGCGCATCAGCCCGCGGCCGATCGCCTCGTCGAGCAGGGCCTGCGCCGACACGAGGCTATGGCCATGGAGGTCGATCGAGAGGTCGGGGCGGATATGCCCCTTGCGCAGCCGCCGGTCCCAATGGCTGTCGAGCGCCGCCTGCCCGTGCGTGCGGCGCGGCGGCGGAAGCGGAGACGGACGCAGCGACGCGGCCGGCGCGGCCGTGCTGCGGGGCGTCGCCCTGGGCGGTCGCACCGTCGGCGGCGCGGCTGGGGGAACGGCCGGTGGATGCTTCGACAGCGGCTGCACCGTCGCCGCGACCTTTTTCCAGAGCGCGGCTTCGTCGGGATCGAGGCGCCGCGGCATGGGCCGACTCAGCGCCCGGTCAACCGCGCGACGCTGGCGCGCGGCAGCAGCAGCAGCGCCGAACCCCGCGCCGCCATGCCGCCGGCGATCGCGCGCGCCTGATCGCCCGCGCCCCAGAAGCTGTCGAACCGGTTGGCGCCCTTGATCGCACCGCCGGTATCCTGCACGATCCACAGGCCATTCGGCTCGGCGCGGTCGAGCGATAGGAAGACGGGCGCGCCGAGCGGCACATATTTGGGATCGGCGGCGACGCTGACGCGCCCGGTGACCGGAACGCCGAGCGCGCCGAGCGGGCCGGGTCCGGTGAGCTCGCGGAAGAAGACCCAGCTCGGATTCTCGTTCATCACCGCCGCGCCGCGCACCGGGTCGGCGCGGAGATAGTCGAGGATACCCTGCATCGACGCCTGGCCGGGCTGGAGCGCGCCGCGGTCGAGCAGCAGCTTTCCGATGCCGACATAGTCGCGGCCGTTCTGGCTGTCGTAGCCGATGCGCATGATCGATCCGTCGGGCAGGCGAAGCCGCCCCGAGCCCTGGACCTGCAGGAAGAAGAATTCGGCCGCGTCGGCGGCCCAGGCGATCTCCAGCCCGCGGTTCGCGAGCGCCCCCCGCTCGATCGCCGCGCGATCATAATAGGGGACGAAGTTGCTGCCGTCGACGCGGCCGCGGATCTTCCTGCCCTTCAGCGCCTCCGAAAAAAGGCCGAGGTCGACGTCGACAAGGTCGGCGGGGCGGCGATAGATGGGAACGTCATAGCCCGGCTGCTTCGTCCGCGAGGCCGCAATCTCGGGCTCGAAATAGCCGGTGACGAAAGCCGTGCCGGCGCCGACCTGCACCGTGCCGAAATAGCGGCTGAAGAAATTGCTCGCGTCGCGGTCGGACCAGCCTGTCGCCGCAGCGCAGCTTTCGGCCCATTCGGCGTTTTTCGTGAGGCCGCTGGCATCGGCGCGGCGCTGGAGCGCCGGGCAACTGAGGCGAAAGGCCTTGAGCGCAGCGGTCGCGCGATCGGGCGCGATGCCGAGTTCGGTATATTCTGGGCCGAGGATCACCCCCGCCTCGACGGCAGTGGTCGCACCGGCGGGTGGAGCAGGAGCGGCCAGCGGCGGATTGGGGGTCGCCGGAATCGGCTGCGCCGCGGCGTCGGGCGGTGTCGAGGGGCGCGGCGTATAGGGGCGGGCAGGGCCGCCCGGCGCGGGAGCCGGCGACGCGCTCGTCGAGCTGGGCGGGGGCGGCGCGGTGCCGCGCCCGCCGGCGTCGGGGATCACCGATGCGCAGCTTGCGAGCAGGGGCAGGATGATGGCGAGGCAGGCGAATCCGACCGCGCGCGCCGGCGGCGCCCCCCGCACCCCCGCCATGGCCGTCAGGCCGTTTCGGCTTCGTCGAGCAGCCAGTTGGGGTCGCTGCTGCCGAGGGTCCGGCGGAAGGTCCAGAGGTCGGTCGTCGGCACCGCGTCGCTCAGCGAGCCAGCGATCACCTTGCCCTCGGCGTCGCGCGTCACCGCGCTGATATCGGCCTGATAGCGCACGGTGATGCGCGCCTCGCTGCGGCCGACCTCGACCGCGACGATCTTCGTCGAATCGATGCCGACGAGGCGGTTGTCGAGCCGCTCGCCGCTCGCCTCGCGCGCCGCGATCGCATCGGCAAAGGCCTGATAGCTGTCGTCGTCGCACAGGTCGCGCAGCGTGTCGCGATCGCCCGCCCAATAGGCCTCGAGGATCATGCGGTACGCCGCCTCGGCGCCCTCCATGAAGCGGCCGGCGTCGAAATGACGGTCGCTGGCGAGCAGCGCGCGCAGCCCCGCTTCCGCCGCGGGCTCATAAACGAGGTTCGACGTGTCGGCGGCGGCATCGCGCGGTGCCGGGGCCGTATCGGCATCGTCGAGGCGCAACGGCGTCGGCGCGGTCCGTTCCTCGCGGCGCGGCAACACCGGCTCCTGTTCGTGGCCGGTCCGCTTGCCGAGCACCGAATAGAGCCGCATGCCGAGGAAGGCGGCAATCATGGCGAGCAGGACGATCGAGAAAGCGGTCACGGGCAAAAGTCCAATGCAGGCCCGCGTGCGGGCCGGGGAAAGTCGAATCCAACATAGGCGATGCGCCGCCATGATTCAAATGTCCATGGCCGTCGCGGTCCGGCAGGTCAACGCCCGGCGTATCCCCAGGTCGCGGCGGTCGACCTTTCCAGCCGCGCTCCGGCACCCCCATTGTGCTGGTCGTCCGCCGCTGCTAAGCGCCCCGCAACCGCCCGCGCCGCCGGAAACTGGGGCTTGGCAGCGCAAGGGTTTCCGAACCGATTCCAGTGAAAGTCCGATTCCATGGCCGACGAGACCGCAACCGAATTCACCCCTGAAACGCTGACCAACGGCGAGGACAACAGCCCGGCGATCGGGCTGATCTCGCAATATGTGAAGGATCTGTCGTTCGAAAATCCGAACGCGCCTGCCGTTTATCAGTGGCAGGCCGCGCCCGAGATGGACGTGCAGTTCAACATCGGCGCCGAAGGCGTCGGCGAGAATCTGTTCGAGGTCGTGCTGAAGATCGACGTCCAGTCGAAGTCGTCCGAGGGCACCGCCTTCGTCGTCGAGCTCAAATATGCCGGCCTGTTCGGGATCCGCAACGTCCCCGAGGACCAGCTTCAGCCCTTCTTCCTCGCCGAGGCGCCGCGCATCCTCTTCCCCTTCGCGCGCCGCGTCATCGCCGATGCCGTGCGCGACGGCGGCTTCCCGCCGCTGCTGCTCGAGCCGATCGATTTCCACGGCCTGTTCATGCAGCAGCTCCAGGCGCAGCAGGGCGGCGCCGAGGGCATTCCGACGCCGGTCGGCGAGGCCTGAGGCACGTTTTTGGGGGGAAGCCCGGCCTTCCCCCTCCTCTTCAGAGGAGGGGTAGCGAGACTTGGTTCGGCGAAGCCGGGCCTAGTCGCAGCGGGGTGGTGTTTTTCCAACCCGCGCAAGACCGGCGCTCACCACCCCGCTGCGACTAGCGAGCAAGCTCACAAGTCTCGCTGCCCCTCCTCTGGAGAGGAGGGGGTCAGGGTATGAGCAGCCTGATCAAAAATGTCGGGACGATCGGCGGATTGACGCTGGTCAGCCGCATCTTCGGCTTCGTGCGCGACATGCTGCTCGCGCGCGTGCTCGGCGCGGGGCTGGCGGCCGACGCCTTCCAGCTCGCCTTCATCCTGCCCAACACCTTCCGCCGCCTGTTCGCCGAGGGTGCCTTCTCGGTCGCCTTCGTGCCGATGTACAGCCGGGCGCTGCACGGCGAGGGCGGCGAGGGCGCGGCGGACCGGTTCGCCAACGACGTGCTGTCGGTCTTTCTGTGGGCGCTGCTCGTCTTTTCCGCGGTCATGATGATCGCAATGCCGGGGATCGTGTGGATTCTCGCGCGCGATTATCAGGAGGTTCCCGGCAAGTTCGAACTCGCGGTGTTCCTGAGCCGCGTCACGTTCCCCTATCTGGCACTCATCAGCCTCGTCGCGATGCTCTCGGGCCTGCTCAACGCGCGCTCGCGCTTCGCGCCGGGGGCGTTCGCGCCGGTGCTGCTCAACATCCTGCTGATTTCGGGCATCATCCTCGGCTGGTGGCTGCGCGGCGACAGCCACGACGACCGCATCGTCGCGATCGTCCTCGCGATCTCGGTCAGCCTCGCGGGGGTCGCGCAATTCGCCTATCTGTGGTGGGCGGTGCACCGCGAGGGGCTGAAGCTGCGTCTGCGCCTGCCGAAGCTGACGCCCGAGGTGCGGCGGCTCGGCATGCTGATCCTGCCCGCGACCTTCGGCGCCGGCATCTATCAGGTCAGCCAGTTCGTCGACACCTTCTTCGCCACCTCGCTGCCGCAGGGCTCGCTGACCCTGCTCAAGCTTGCCGACCGGCTCAATCAGATGCCGCTCGGCATCGTCGGCATCGCGCTCGGCACTGCGATCCTGCCGATGCTGTCGCGCCATATCCATGTGGGCGACGCCGCCGAGGCGCAGCGGCTGCAGAGCAACGCCTTCGAGATGGCGACGCTGCTGACCCTGCCCGCCGCCGCCGCGCTCGCCATCTGCGCCCCCGCCTTCACCGCCGCCTTCTTCGTCGGAGGGAAGTTCACCGCCGCCGACGGCGCGATCATGGCCGACATCGTCGTCGCGCTCGTCGCCGGGCTGCCCGCCTATGTCATCGTCAAGATATTGAACCCCGGTTTCTTCGCGCGCGAGGATATGAGGACGCCGGTGTGGACCGCGCTCGCGGCGCTGATCGTCAATATCGCGATCAACCTCTATGTCGTCGAGCGCTATGGCATCGTCGGCCTCGCCGGCGCGACCGCCGCGTCGGCGAGCCTCAACTGCCTGCTCCTCTATGTCATCCTGCACCGGCGCGGCTGGTTCCACTTCACCGCGCGGCTCGCGGGCCGCATCGCGCGCCAACTGGTCGCCGTCGCGGCAATGTCGGCGCTGCTGTGGTGGATGATGCCGATGCTCGCGGACCATTATGGCGGCGCGGCGCTCGATCGCGCCTGGTCGCTCGCCGCGCTGGTCGCGGCTGGCGGCGCGGCCTTCTTTGCCGCCGCCTTCCTTGTCGGCGCGCTTGACAAGGATCTGCTCGCCATGCTCACGCGGCGACGCGCCCGCAATGGAGCGGCGTCTTCACAGGAGTAGGCCATGCGGATCGTATCGGGCATCCAGCCCACCGGAAATTTGCACCTCGGCAATTATCTGGGCGCGATCCGCAACTGGGTGCGGATGCAGTACGATGCCGAGCGCCAGGGCGGCGACTGCCTTTTCTTTCTCGCCGATCTCCACGCGATCTCGATGCCGCATGTGCCGGCGGACCTGACCGCCAACACGCGCGCCATGACCGCGGCGCTCGTCGCCTGCGGCATCGATCCCGACCGCTCGACGCTGTTCAACCAGGCGCGCGTTCCCGCCCATGCCGAGCTGCAATGGCTGCTCAACGGCACCGCGCGGCTCGGCTGGCTGAACCGGATGACCCAGTTCAAGGACAAGTCGGGCAAGAACCGCGAAAGCGCCTCGGCCGCGCTCTATACCTATCCGGTGCTGCAGGCGGCGGATGTGCTGCTTTACCAGGCGACGCACGTCCCGGTGGGCGAGGACCAGAAGCAGCATCTCGAGCTTGCCCGCGACATCGCGCAGAAATTCAACAACGACTACGCGAGCCCCGAGGCGCCGGTCTTCATCCTGCCCGACCCGATCATCCCTGCCGATGCCGCGCGGATCATGAGCCTGCGCGACGGGACGGCGAAGATGTCGAAATCCGACCCCTCCGACATGAGCCGGATCAACCTGACCGACGATGCCGACACGATGATGCAGAAGGTGAAGAAGGCGCGGACCGATGCCGAGGTGCTGCCGTCCGACGCCGCGGGACTGGAGGGACGGGCCGAGGCGCGCAATCTCGTCGGCATCTATGCGACCCTCGCCGACATGAGCATCGATGCGGTGCTGGCCGATTATGCGGGACAGGGCTTCGGGACGTTCAAGCCGGCACTCGGCGAATTGCTCGTCGAGAAGCTGGCACCGATCAATGCCCGCTTCGTCGCGCTCAAGGACGATACCGCGGCGCTCGACGCGATATTGGACAAGGGCGCGGCCAAGGCGCGCGCCCTTGCAAAACCGACGCTCGACGCCACTTACGCCATATTGGGCCTTTGCCGTTGACCGGACGGCGCCAAGGGGCCTTACAGGGAACAAAGCTGCGACGAAGCGGGTTCAACCAAGGTTAAGTCGCATTGGCGTAGTCATGGTATAAAGCGCGTGGAATGCGCGCACCGAATCACGGAGCATAACCATGAGCAAGATGAACTTCCGGCGGCTGGGTCTCGCCGCCCTGACAGGAGTGGCGCTGGCGCTGGCCGGCTGCGCGACCCCGTTCAAGGCCGATGTCGCGCGCTTCCAGACCCAGCTTCCCGCGCCGCAGGGCCAGAGCTTCGTCGTCGAAACGAACGATCCCGCGCTCGAAGGCGGAATCGAATTCAACCAATATGCCAATCTCGTCGCCGGCGAGCTGACCCGGTACGGCTACCGCCCCGCGGCGCCGGGCGAAAAGGCCGATTTCATCGTCCACATGGACTATGGCATCGACAAGGGCCGCGAGCGCGTCGTGAGCACCCCCGGGTTCCGCGATCCCTGGTACGGCGGCTGGTACGGCCGCGGCTTCTATCGCCCGGTCATCGTACGCGGCCGCCACGGACGCCGCTACGTCACCGGCTGGTACGATCCCTTCATGTGGGGCGGCTTCGGCGGTTGGGACAATGAAGTCACCAGCTACACTGTCTATACGAGCGACCTCAACCTCAGCATCGACCGCGCCGGGACCGGCGAGCGCCTGTTCGAAGGCCGCGCGCAGGCGCAGTCGCGCGACAACGACCTGACCGCGATCGTGCCGAACCTGGTGCAGGCGATGTTCACCGGCTTTCCCGGCAATTCGGGCGAGCGCGTACGGATCACGGTCGCGCCGCCCGAAAAGGGTTGAACGCCCCGCGCATCCAAGCAAAAGGCCCGCCTTCCGACCGGAAGGCGGGCCTTTTGTCGTTTCCATCGGCCCTGCGAAGGCAGGGCGTTTATACCCTTGAGACAGGTGAGCGATCCCCGGCGAAAGCCGGGGTCCAGATAGCGCGCGCCTGCTCCGCATGGACCCCGGCTTTCGCCGGGGATCACCCTTTACATGTCGGAAGGGGATAATTGCCCGAAGGCAGGGGCCGCTGTCGGCGTAGCGCACGGCTGCCCGCGGCCCCTTGCCTTCGTAGGGGCGGCGCATGCGCGGCACCCTTAATCCGCCCCTTGCGTTCTTTCGTCATTTCCGTGGAGTCGAGACAGCGCGCAGCGCCAATGCGGAAATGACGGGGAATTAACGGGCCCGACCCTAGCTGTTCAAGCTCCGCCGGATCGCGGCGATTTCGGCGTCGAGCTCGCTGTCGGCAACGCGCAGCGCCTCGACCGTGCGCACCGCGTGGATGACCGTCGAATGGTCGCGCCCGCCGAAGCGGCGGCCGATCTCGGGATAGGAGCGCGGCGTCAGTTCCTTCGCCAGATACATGGCGACCTGCCGCGGGCGGGCGATCGCGCGGACACGGCGCTTCGAGGCCATTTCCGACTTGTCGAGCTTGTAATGGGCGCAGACCGCGCGCTGGATCTCGTCGATGGTGATACGCGGGCGGGCGCTCCGCACATTTTCGGCGAGCCGGTCCTCGGCGAGCGTCAGGTCGATGCGCGCGCCGGTCAGCGCCGCATAGGCGAGCAGCTTGTTGAGCGCTCCCTCGAGTTCGCGGATATTGCGGGTGAAATGCTTGACCAGATAGGCGACAACGTCATCGGGCACCTCGACCATCGGCATCGCGGCGAGGCGTTGGCGGATGATGCGCTCGCGCAGATCGTCTTCGGGCGCTTCGATATCGGCGACCAGTCCGCCCGACAGGCGCGAGAGCAGCCGCGCCTCGACCCCGTCGAGCATCGCCGGCGGCCGGTCGGCGGTGACGACGAGGCGCTTGCCCGCGCACATCAGATCGTCGATCGTGTGGAGCAGTTCCTCCTGCGTAGGCTTCTTGCCGATCACGAACTGAAGATCGTCGAGAAGCAGCAGGTCGGCGGCTCGCAGCCGGGCCTTGAACGCCATCATGTCGCCGCCGCGCAGCGCGCCGACGAATTCGAGCATGAATTTTTCCGCCGACATCAGGATGATGGTCGCGGCCGGATGCGCCGCGGCATAGGCCTGCGCGATCGCATGGAGGAGATGCGTCTTGCCTTGCCCGGTGCCCGAACAGAGATAGAGCGGGTTGAACTGCGGCGCTTCCTCCATCGCCATGCGGCGCGCGGCGTTGGCAGCGAGGATGTTGCTGCGTGCGACGATGAAGCGGTCGAACCCGAGCTTCGCGTCGAAGGGCGACGGCGCCGCGGGCGCAGCCGGCGGGCCGAACGCCGGCAGCGGCGGCGGCGGCGTCGCCATGACCGCGCCGCGGTCGGCGACGGAGCTTCCGGCGCGCACGAGCACCGAGCGCACCGACGGCAGATGGTGCCGCCACGCGAGTTCCAGCCGATCGCCGAAGCGTTCGTTGATCCAGTTGGCCGAAAAGCGACTCGCGGTCTCGAGCGTCACGACGCCCGACAGCGTGCAATAATCGGCGAAGCGCACCGGTTTCAGCCAATGGTCGAAGGTGCGAACGCCGAGGTCGCGGCGCAGCCCTTCGGCAACGCGCGGCCAGAGCGCCGCGGCATCGCCGCTCATCGCCTCCTGTCCCGCATCCTGCCCATAGCCATGTCCGCCTTGCCTCACCTGGTCTGCCCCTTTGATCCCCGAACCTCATGGCCACGCGGCCGTGGCCGCACGCGCAGCGATTCGCCGCCTGCGGCAGGCGCAGGCATATCGTCCCCGGCGCACGGCCCGAACGAACGCGAATCATGTCGATGTGGCGGCCGCCGGCGAAGGCCGACGGCGCCCCTTGTTAGGCAGGAGTGAGAGAGTCGATCAAGGGCAGGCCGCGTAAAAAATCTGAAATAATCTGCTTGACTCGTCCGACCCCTCGGAAAAGCACGAAAACATGATATTTTCTTTTTATTTCAAGAAGATACCAGAAAGAAAAATCCGGGGCGAGAACGAATCGCGATAAATCCGGCACTTACCGCGCTGCAACAGTTGCGACTTGTCGCGGTCACAAAAAAGACCCGCCGGATCGAGGTCCGGCGGGTCTTGGATTCGGACGAGCGCCGCTGCGCGAATCAGGCGATCGCGTTGACGCTCTTGGTCAGGCGCGAATATTTGCGCGCGACGGTGTTCTTGTGGAGCACGCCCTTGGCGACGCCGCGCGCCATCTCGGGCTGCGCGGCCTTGAGCGCGGCCGCGGCAGCGTCCTTGTCGCCGGCGGCGACGGCGGCTTCGACCTTCTTCACCAGCGTGCGGATGCGCGACACGCGGTTCTTGTTGACGATCGTGCGCGCCGTGTTGCGGCGGATGCGCTTCTTTGCCTGCGGCGTATTGGCCATAAATTCCTCAAAAATCCAATCGGTTCAACGGTCGGAGCACAGCCGAAAGCGGAGCAGCCGAATCGCGCGCGGGCGGCGAATCAATGTCCGGATGCGGCCGGTTCCGGATGACCGGACCCTGCTCGAAGGGTGCGCCCATAGCCACGAAGCGGGGGCGGGTCAATGCTTTTCGGGCCGATTCATGCGGTGGCCGCCCAGCGGAATCGGCTTTGGGGGGTTGCCCTCCCATTACCCGTCACCCTGAACTTGTTTCAGGGTCCATGGCCTGCCGTATCCTTCGACGCAGCGCTGGATCAGAGGTCGGGCCATGGATGCTGAAACAAGTTCAGCATGACGAGAATGAAATGTCCGACATCGGATATCCCCGCCCCGATCAGCGCTGGCATTGGGGGCAGAAGAAGGTCGATCGTCCGCTCTGGACGATGCGCGTGATCGTTCCGCCGCATTCGCAACGCTCGCCCTCGCGGCCATAGACGCGCCAGTCCTTCGCGAAATAGCCGAGATCGCCTTCGGGGCTGAGGAAATCGCGCAAGGTCGAGCCGCCCGCGGCGATCGCCGCCGCCAGCACCGTCTTGATGGCGGGGACGAGCGCCGCGAGCTTCGCCTTCGGCACGTCGGCAGCGGGTTTCGTCGGCGCGATGCGCGCCATGTTGAGCGCCTCGCACACATAGATGTTGCCGAGCCCCGCGACGATCGTCTGGTCGAGCAGCATCGCCTTGATCGGAGCCCGACGCCCGGCGAACGCGCTGGCGAGATAGGCGGCGTCGAAATCGTCCGACAGCGGCTCGGGACCGAGCGTCACGAAGGCGGGGAACAACGCCAGTGGATCGCCCGCGACGAGGTCGACCGAGCCGAAGCGGCGCGGATCGTGGAGAAAAAGCCGGTGGCCGCCCGCGGTTTCAAGCAGCAGATGGTCATGCTTTCCGGCCTCTCCCCCTTCGGTGCGCCAGCGCCCCGACATGCCGAGATGGAAGATCATATGATCGTCGCGGTCGGTCGAGACGATGCCATATTTGGCGCGGCGCGACAGCGTCGTCACGACGGCACCGGTCAGCCGCTGCGCGAGATCGGGCGGAAAGGGCCGGCGCAGGTCGGGACGGAAGGTGGTGACGGCGACGAGCCGCTGTCCTTCCAGAAAGGGCGCGAGTCCGCGGACGGTGGTTTCGACTTCGGGGAGTTCGGGCATCAGGTCTGTGGCGCTACGCGCCATTTGCGCGGGCGGCAAGGCCCGGCTAAAGGCGCTGCAGCACTTCCGCACTCCCCTCGCAAAGGCGCGACTCATGGCTACGCCCGATACCGTCAGCTTCGGCTACGAGCAGGTCCCTTCCGGGCAGAAGACCGCGATGGTCGGTGAGGTGTTCAGCCGCGTCGCGCGCAAGTACGACATCATGAACGATGCGATGTCGGGCGGGATGCATCGGCTTTGGAAGGATCGCTTCGTGCGCCGTGTGAAGCCCCGCGCCGGCGAGGCGATCCTCGACATGGCGGGGGGCACCGGCGACATCGCCTTTCGCATGGAGCCGTCGGGGGCGAACATTACCGTCGCGGACATCAACCCCGACATGCTGGGCGTCGGCATGGAGCGCGCGGCGGAGCGCGGCATCGCCAGCCTCGTGTGGAGCGAGCAGAACGCGGAAAAGCTGTCCTTCCCCGATCAGTTCTTCGACGCCTATACGATCGCCTTCGGCATCCGCAACGTCACCGACATCCCCGCGGCGCTGAAGGAAGCGCATCGCGTGCTGCGCTATGGTGGGCGCTTTTTCTGCCTCGAATTCTCGACCAACGAATGGCCGGGCTTTTCGCAGGTCTATGACGCCTACTCGCATCATCTGGTGCCCAGGCTCGGCAAGCTGATCGCGCAGGACGAAGACAGTTATCGCTATCTGATCGAATCGATCCGCCGCTTCCCGCCGATGCCCGAATTCGCGGCGATGATCCGCGACGCGGGTTTCACCGCGGTCAAGGTCGAGCCGATCATGGGTGGGCTGGTGGCCATTCATAGCGGGTGGAAGGCTTGACCCGTCCCGTCACCCATATTTTCCGCCTGCTGAAATGGGGCCGCATCCTCGCGCGCCACGGGGCGCTGCGCGGGATCGAGAGCGCGGCCGAAACGCCGCGGAGGGTCAAGCGCCTCTGCCGCATCGCCCGGCTCGGCACCCTCCAGCCGCGCATCCCCGATTATGCCGCCGCCTTCCAGGCCATCGGCCCCGCCGCGGTCAAGCTCGGCCAGACGCTCGCGACCCGCCCCGACCTTGTTGGCGAGGAGGCCGCGCGCAACCTGCTGACGCTGCAGGACGCGCTACCGCCGGTCGATTTCGCGCGCATCCGGCAGGAGATCGAGCAGGCGTTCGAGACGCCGCTCGAAACCCTCTATGCCGAATTCGATCCCGATCCGGTCGGCTCCGCCTCGATCGCACAGGTCCACCGCGCGGTGACGACCGACGGCCGCGCGGTCGCGGTCAAGGTGCGCCGCCCCGGCATCGACAAGCAGTTCGCACGCGACATCGAAACATACGAATGGGCCGCCGCCCACCTGGAAGCCCTGGGCGGCGAGGCGAGCCGGCTGCGTCCGCGCCAGGTCATCGCCAATTTCCGCCGCTGGACGCTGCGCGAACTCGACCTCCGTCGCGAGGCGGCCTCGGCGTCAGAGCTCCACGACGCGATGACGGCGGTTCCCACATACGAAGTTCCCGCGATCGACTGGGACCGCACGTCGAGTCGCGTGATGACGATGAGTTGGATCGACGGCATCAAGATCTCGCACCGCGACCGGCTGATCGCCGCGGGGCACGATATGAAAGCGCTCGCGGCGAACCTCGTCCACGCTTTCCTGCGTCAGGCGATCGCCGAGGGTTTCTTCCACGCCGACATGCACCAGGGCAATCTGTTCGTGAAGGCCGACGGGACGATCGCCGCGGTCGATTTCGGCATCATGGGGCGAATCAACCGGCAGGCGCGCTACTGGCTCGCCGAGATTCTTTATGGCCTCACGACCGGCAACTACCGCCGTGTAGCCGAGATTCATTTCGAGGCGCAGTACGTCCCGGATTATCACAGCGTCGAGGAGTTCGCGACGGCGCTGCGCGCGGTCGGCGAGCCGATGCGCGGCAAACCGGTGAGCGAACTTTCGGTCGGACAGATGCTCGACGGGCTGTTCGCAATCACGCGCGATTTCGACATGCAGACGCAGCCGCATCTGCTGCTGCTTCAGAAGACGATGGTGATGGTAGAGGGCGTCGCGACGATGCTCGACCCCGCGATCAACATGTGGGACGTGTCGGGACCATTCGTAAAGGAGTGGATTCGCGACGAGCTCGGCCCCGAGGCGGCTCTCGCCGACGGGCTGCGCGAGCAGGGCCGGACGCTGGCGCTGATCCCCGACATCATCCGGCGGCTCGACGTGCAATTGCCGCGCAAGGGCGCCGCGCCGCCGGCGCCGCCCCTGCCCGGCATTCCACTGATGTGGGAGCCGGGCGAGAAACGCATCTGGTGGCGCTATGCGCTGATCGCGATGATCGGAGCTGCGTCAGGCGCGGGGCTGCTGCACTGGCTGGGTTGAAGCATGCCGGTAATGCGCATACCTTATGCGCAAGGAGAATGGCGATGAACCGTCCCGCGCGATTCGAAGGGCCCAAGAAAGCGACCAATGTCTCATTGAGCGCCGAACTGGTCGAAGAGGCCCGCAAGCTCGGCATCAACGTCAGCGAGGCGTGCCAGACCGGCCTTGCCGCCGAGGTGAAGAAGACGCGCGAAGCGGCGTGGAAGGTAGAAAATCGCGACGCGATCGAAAGCTGGAACGCCTATATCCGCGAGAACGGCATGCCGTATGACCAATATCGGCAGTTCTGATGGCGCGATACGACGTCTATCCAGGGTCGCGCGGCCTGGGTTTTCTGCTCGATTGCCAAAGCAACTTGCTCGATGACCTCGTCACACGCGTCGTCGTCCCTCTGATGCCGGTCGCGGGCTTCGACCCGGTTCCCCGGTTGAATCCGGTCTTCACGGTCCATGAGGAGACGCTGGTCATGGCGACGCAGTTGATCTTTGCCATCCCGCGCGAAAGGCTTCAACGACCGGTGGCCAATCTGGAGAGTGAACATTTCACGATCTTCGGCGCGCTCGATGTTCTTCTGACGGGATATTGAAACGATGGCAGCCAAACGCATCCTGCTCATCATCGGGGGCGGCATCGCTGCCTATAAGAGCGTTGAACTCGTTCGCCTGCTCCGCAAGGCGGGCATGACCGTGCGCTGCGTGCTGACGCGCGCGGGCGAGCAATTCGTGACTCCGCTGACCCTCGCAGCCTTGAGCGAGAACAAGGTCTACACCAGCCTCTTCGACCTCAAGGACGAAGTCGAGATGGGGCATATCCAGTTGAGCCGCGAGGCCGATCTGGTCGTCGTCGCGCCGGCAACCGCCGACCTGCTCGCAAAGATGGCGGCGGGCATCGCCGACGATCTGGCGACGACGCTAATGCTCGCGACCGACAAGCCGGTGCTCGCGGCGCCTGCCATGAACGTCCGGATGTGGCTGCATGTCGCGACGCGGCGGAACGTCGCTACTCTGCGCGCCGACGGCGTAATGGTGATGGAGCCCGCCGAGGGCGAGATGGCGTGCGGCGAATATGGCCCGGGCCGGCTGCCCGAGCCCGAAGCGATTGTAGCGGCGATCGGGGATGTGCTCGCCGCGGCGCCCGCCCCCATCTCGCTGCGCGGACAGCCCGATTTCGCGCCATCCCGCCATCGCCCGCTCTATGGCCGCCGTATCCTGGTCACCGCGGGCCCGACCCACGAGCCGATAGACCCGGTCCGCTATATCGCCAACCGGTCAAGCGGAAAGCAGGGCTTCGCGATCGCCACCGCCGCCGCCGAAGCCGGCGCGGAAGTGCTGCTGGTCACGGGACCGGTGCCGCTGCCCACCCCGCCCGGCGTGACGCGCGTCGATGTCGAGACCGCGCGCGAAATGGCAGACGAAGTCGAAGCGGGCTTGCCTGTCGATGCCGCGATCATGGTCGCCGCAGTCGCCGACTGGCGCGCCGCCGATACGAGCACGCAGAAGATCAAGAAGGACGGCAGCGGGCAGGTGCCCCCGCTCGCGCTCGCCGAGAATCCCGACATTCTTGCCGGACTGGCGAAAAGTGCGCAGCGTCCCGCGCTGTTGATCGGCTTTGCCGCCGAGACCAACGATGTGATCGACCATGCGCGCGCCAAGCTCGCGAAGAAAGGGTGCGACTGGATCGTCGCCAACGATGTCTCCGCCGACCCGATGGGCGGCGAAACCAACCGCGTCCATATCGTCAGCCAGGACGGGGTGGACAGTTGGGACCGGCTGCCCAAAGAGGCGGTCGCCCGCAAATTGATGGAAAAGATCGCCGATGAATTCGACGCCCGCTTGCCCCCTTCCCGCGATTGAGATCGCGATCCAGCGCCTGCCCAACGGCGGCGGTCTGCCGCTGCCCGCCTATGTCAGCGAGGGCGCGGCGGGGATGGATGTCGTCGCGGCCGAATCGCTGACGCTGCGACCCGGCGCGCGGCACGCGGTCGCGACCGGCTTCGCGATGGCGATCCCGCCCGGCTATGAGGTGCAGGTGCGCCCGCGCTCGGGCCTCGCGCTCAAGCATGGCGTGACCTGCCTCAACACGCCGGGAACGATCGACAGCGACTATCGCGGCGAGGTGAAGGTGATCCTCGCCAACCTGGGCGACGACAATTTCGAGATCCGGCGCGGCGACCGCATCGCGCAGCTAGTCCCCGCGGTGGTACAGCGCGCGGCGTTCGCCGAGGTCGGGACGCTGGACGCGACCGCGCGCGGCGCGGGCGGTTTCGGGTCGACCGGCGTCGCGAGCGCAAGCGAGGACCCGGACGGCGCGGCGCCCGCCGGGGTCGGTTCGCTCGCGGCGATGAAGATGCGCCGGCCGGGCGACTAGCTTGCTCTCCGGCGCCGAACTCGACCGCTATGCCCGCCAGATCGTGCTGCCGCAGTTCGGCGGTGCGGGGCAGGCGAAGCTGAAGGCGAGCCATATCGCGATCATCGGCGCGGGCGGGATCGGCTGTCCGGCGGTCACCTATCTCGCCGCGGCGGGCGTCGGCACACTGACGGTCATCGATGACGACCGGGTCGAAATCAGCAATCTGCACCGCCAGCCGCTGTTCACCGACGCTGATATTGGTGCATCGAAGGCGGAGGTTGCGACGAAGGCGGCGCGGCGGATCAACCCGCATGTCGAGACGACACCGGCGATCGCGCATCTCGATGCGGACAATGCCGAATCCTTGCTGGCCGGCGCGAGCCTGATACTCGATGGTTGCGACAATTTCGCGACCCGGCTGGCGGTCAACCGCGCGGCGGTCGCACTTCGCATCCCACTGCTCAGCGCCGCGATCGGGGCGTTCGAGGGGCAGGTCGCGCTCTACGAGGGCTGGCGCGCGGGCAGCCCCTGCTATGCCTGCCTGGTTGGCGACGATCCGGCGCGCGAAGGGATGAATTGCTCCGAGACGGGGGTGATGGGCGCGCTCGCCGGGATGATCGGAACGATGGCGGCACTGGAAGCCGTGCGCGCTCTGACCGGCTGGGGACGCCCGCTCGCGGGGCGGCTCGCGATCATCGACATGCTCGACCGGCGCTGGCGCGAGGTCGGCGTGCCGGCGAACCCGGAGTGCCCCGTTTGCGGCGGCTGACGATCATCGTCGCGGCAGCCGATGGCGCGCGCTTCTATGCTGCACTCGAGGCGGCGATGGCGGCCGCGGCGCTCGGGCACGGCGCGCGCCTGTTCCTGCAGGGCGAGGCGGCCGCGCTGCTGCGCCTGCCGATCGGCTTCGCGGGCGACGCGGCGCGGCGCGGTGCCGGCCTGCCCGATCTGGCGCGGTTGGTCGAGGAAGCGGCAGCGATGGATGTCGAATTGATCGCCTGCCAGTCGGGCTTGGCGCTCGCCGGCCTCACCGCCGATGCGATGGCGCCGCAGGCGCGGGCGGGCGGCCTCGTCGGGCTGTTCGCCGACATCGGTCCCGACGACCGGCTGCTCGCCTATTAGGGGTTCCGGCAGACCCTGATGTCGGCTGGCTGCGGGCGCTTGCCCACGGGGACGAAGCGCGCGAGATAGCCGCCCGCGGTCTGCTTGTCGTCATAGGACAGCAGCTTGTAGCCCACCGCCTGAAATTCGCAGACGAGCAGGCGAAAGGGGGTGCCGTGCTGGGCTATGGGGCGGTCTCCGTCCACAACGATGATCTGTCCGCCCTGGCGCAGGGCCGGGCGCAGGCGCCAGAGGAAGGCGTAGGGCTCGCCGATCTCGTGATACATGTGGACCATGAAGACGCGATCGAAGCTGTTTTCGGGGAGGCGCGGATCGTCGACCGCGCCCAGTTTCAGCGAGACATTGTCGAGCCGTTCGCGCGCGATGCGGTCGGCGAGGCGCTCGATCACCTCGGGCTGGATGTCCTGCGCGAGCACGCGCCCGCCCGCGCCGACGCGAGTGGCGAGGCGGACGGTGTAATAGCCGTCGCCGGCGCCGATGTCGGCGACGGTCATGCCCGCGCGGACATCGGCGGAGTTCATGACGTCGTCGGCCTCGTTCACCCGGTCGCGGGCTTCCTCGGTCGACCATTTGGTCGAGACGATCGGGGCGACCGGCCGGTCGGCGGCGGGAAATTCGCGCGCGGTTTCGGCCCGGTCGCCGGCATCGCCCCACGGCGCATCGCAGCCGCCGAGCAGCGGCAGGAGCGCCAGTGCGGCGATCGACGCGCGAAGCATCAGTCGATATCCTCCACCTCGACCTTTTCGCCGGTCACCTTCTGCGACAGCGCCGCCGCCATGAAGGGATCGAGCGCGCCGTCGAGGACGTCGCCGGGCGCGGTCGAGGTGACGCCGGTGCGCAGGTCCTTCACGAGCTGATAGGGCTGGAGGACATAGGAGCGGATCTGGTGGCCCCAGCCGATCTCTGTCTTCGCCTGATATTCGCCCGATGCCTCCGCCTCGCGCTTCTGCAGCTCGGCCTCGTACATCCGCGCCTTCAGCATCCCCATCGCGGTCGCGCGGTTCTTGTGCTGCGAACGGTCGTTCTGGCTGGCGACGACGATGCCGGTCGGAATGTGGGTGATGCGCACCGCCGAATCGGTGGTGTTGACGTGCTGCCCGCCCGCGCCCGAGGCGCGATAGGTGTCGATCTTGAGATCGCCCTCGTTGATGTCGATCTGGATATCGTCGTCGATCACCGGATAGACCCACACCGACGAGAAGCTGGTGTGGCGCCGCGCCGAGCTGTCGTAGGGCGAGATGCGGACGAGGCGGTGAACCCCGCTTTCGGTCTTGGCATAGCCATAGGCGTTCTCGCCCTTCACCAGCATCGTCGCCGACTTGATGCCCGCCTGCTCGCCCGCCTGATATTCGACGAGCTCGACCTTCATTCCGCGCTGCTCGGCCCAACGCATGTACATGCGCTGGAGCATTTCGGCCCAGTCCTGACTCTCGGTGCCGCCGGCGCCGGCGTGCACCTCGATATAGCAGTCGTTGGCGTCGGCCTCGCCCGCCAGCAGCGCCCGGACCTTGTCCTCCTCGGCGCGTGCGGCGAGCGCCGCGAGGCTGGCGACCGCATCGTCGACGAGCGCCTCGTCGCCCTCCATCTCGGCGAGCTCGATCAGCTCGGCGGTGTCGTCGCGCTCCTTTTCGATCGCGCGCGTCGCGGTCACCGCCTCGTCGAGGCGGCGGCGCTCGCGCATCACCTCCTGCGCCGCCTTGGGATTGTCCCACAGCGTCGGGTCCTCGACCTTCGCATTGAGCTCGTCGAGCCGGCGCAGCGCGCGGTCCCAGTCGAGAAAGCGGCGCACCAGCGCGAGGGCGGCATTGATCGTGTCGATATGGTCCTGCGCTTCGGCGCGCATGTCCTTGCTCCTGAATCAGTCGGTTTCACGCCCTAGTGGCTCGCGGCGCCGAGGAAAAGCCCCGCGCCGGCCGCCGGTCCGTCAGATGATGCCGCCGCGGTCGTCGAGGAAGTCGGCGTCGCTGCGCCGCCCGCTCTGTTCGACCGGCGCGTCGGGCTGTTCGGCGGGCTTCGAGGGCTTGATCTCTTCCTCGCGAATCGTGCGTTTCGGTTCGCTTTCGGGCTTGAAGGCTTCCCAGATGATCGCCGCCTTGGGGTCGCTGCCCGGCCAGCTTCCATAGACACGGCGGCCGGTGCGGCGGTCGATGCGGACCATGCGGATATTCTTCGGCGCGGTGAAGGGCACCGGCTGGCGGTCGGCGAGCGCGTCGAGGAAGAATTGCTTGAAGACCGGCGCGGCGAGGCTGCCGCCCTGCGCATAGCCGCCCATGTTGCGCGGCTGGTCGAAGCCGAGATAGAGGCCCGCGACGACATCGGCCGTGCCGCCGATGAACCAGACGTCCTTCGGCCCCGTCGTCGTGCCCGTCTTGCCGAACATCGGCACGCCGAGGTCGCGCAACCGCTGCGCGGTGCCGCGCTGGACGACGCCTTCGAGCATGTGGACGACCTGATAGGCGGTCAGCGGGTCCATGAGCTGCTTGCCCGAGGAAGCGAAGCGCGGCATCGGCCGGCCGTCCCAGTCGGGCTTGTTGCAGCCCTCGCACGGGCGCCAGTTCTTCGGAAAGATCACCTGGCCGCGGCGGTCCTGGACATAGTCGATCAGATGCGGCGTCAGCGCGCGGCCGTGATTGGCGAGCATCGCGAAGGCGTTGACCATCTTTTCGACCGTCGTCGTGCCGGCGCCGAGCGCGGTCGAGAGATAAGGTTCGTGGGTGCCGATGCCCATGCGTTTGATCGTTTCGACGATCGGCTCCATGCCGATCTGGCTCGCGGTGCGCACGGTCATCAGGTTGCGCGACTGTTCGAGGCCCCAGCGGATCGTATGCTCGCCCGATCCGCCCGATCCGCCGAAGTTGCGGAAGCATTTATTGCCCAGATTGGCGCCCTGATAGACGCAGAAGGGCCCGTCGACGACCAGCGTCGCCGGCGTCATGCCGTTGTCGAGCGCGGTCGCATAGACGAATGGCTTGATCGTCGAGCCCGGCTGGCGTTCGGCCTGGGTCGCGCGGTTGAACGACGACAGGCGAACGTCGAAGCCGCCCTGCATCGCATAGATGCGGCCCGAATGCGGGCTTTCGACGACCATGCCGCCCGACACTTCGGGAACGTTGCGCAGCGCGTAGGCGCCGTTTCCGCTCGGCTTGACCACGATCAGGTCGCCGGCCTTCATCGCGACGAAGGCGCTGGTCCCGCGCTTGCGATAGGCCATCTGCGCAGCGCTTGCGGGCAAGCGCCCCGTGCTGCCGTCGGCGAAGCCGATTTGCGCCTCGCCGCCCGTCTTCGACAGCACGGCGGCGACGCGCCAATCGTCGTAATCGATGCCCATGAAGCTGGACGCGAGGCGGCTTTGCCATTTGTCGTCCGCTTCGATCGTCGCGATCGGCCCCGACCAGCCCTTGCCGGCGTCGTAGCGGATGAAGCCGGCGCGCAGCGCTTTCGCCATCGCCTGTTGCATCGCGTCGTCATAGGCGGTGCGCACCCACAGGCCGCCCGCATAGACGCTGTGCGGCCCGTCCTCGGCGGTCTCGCCGAACTGCTCGATCAGCTTGCGCCGCACCTCTTCCATATAATAGCCGCCGACCTGCGCCACCGCGCGATATCCGGCGCTGGTCAGGCCGAGCGGCTGCGCCTGCGCGGCGTCGCGCTGCGCCGCGGTGATCCAGCCGTTGCGGTGCATCTCGTTCAGTACGAAATTGCGCCGGCCGAGCGCTTTCTCCGCATTTTTGGCGCGGCCGTAGGTTTCGGGCGCCTTGGGCAGGATGGCGAGGAAGGCCATTTCGTGGAGCGCGAGCTGATCGACATCCTTGTCGAAATAGGCACGGCTCGCCGCCTGGACCCCGAAGCTGCGCCGGCCGAGCGGGATTTCGTTGAGATAGAGCTCGAGAATCTGTTCCTTGCTCAGCGCCGCCTCGATCCGCTTGGCGAGGATCGCCTCGCGGATCTTGCGGGTATAGCTGACCTCGTTGGTCAGGAGCAGATTCTTGGCGACCTGCTGGGTGATGGTCGAGGCGCCGATCGGGCGGCCGTCATTCTTCAGATTGGTGATGATCGCGGTCACGATGCCGGGATAGTCGATGCCGCCGTGCTGGAAGAAGGTGCGGTCCTCCGCCGCGAGGAAGGCGCGCACGAGCAGCGGCGGATATTCGCTGTAGTCGAGCTGGACGCGGCGTTCGCGGGCATAGCTGTGGACCGGCTTGCCCTCGCCGTCGCGCACCATCGTCGGCAAAGGCGGTTCATAGTCGCGAAGCTGGTCGACCGAGGGGAGGTCGCGCGCGAAGATCACCCAGATCAGCGCGAGCCCGAGCAGGCCCGCGATGGCGGCATAGGAAAGCCAGCGGAACCAGCGGCGCGTCCACATCCCGCGAAACCAGCCGGCGACGGCATTGCCGTCGCGGCGCAGGCGGTAGCGGAAATGGGAAGAGGTGTCGGCGACCATAGAGCCCGCCTCCTAAAGCCTGTTTCGCTTAGATGGAAGCCTGCGTTCGCGAAAGGGAAGCGGGGTTGCGGTGGAGCGCTGCTTCATCCCCCCGGTGGCGGGAGACGGCCTTTCCAGATCGAGCATCGCGGCAGCGCGCCTGCTTCGGCGGCGGCTTCACCGCGCGCGGCCGCGCGCGCCGACCGGCCAGATCGCAACCAGCGTGTCGCCGTCGACGACATGGATATGGTCGTAGAGATTGACCGTCGGGTCGCAGTGCGGGACGGTCAGCGTCACCGGATCGCCGGGGGCGAGCGCGCGGCCGATATCGGGCGCGATCAGCGCGGCATGTTCGTCGCCCATGAAGGCGAAGAAGGCGCTTTCGGGCGCACCGCGCCGGACGACCGCGACGCCGCCGTCGGTCGACAGCGACTTGAAGCCGGCATCGATCGTCACCAGCCCCGAATGATTGGCGCTGACGACGCGCGCGTCGACGCCGAGCGCGACCTCGAAGGGGACGCTGCCGTCACCGGTCAGGTCGCAGTCCAGATATTGCTTGTCCATGAAGACATAGCTGCCCGCCTGATATTCGGTGAAGACGCCGAGACCCATGTCGATGCGGTGGGTGCCGGTGCCCGATCCGGTGACGATGGCGGGCGCGAAGCCGGCATCGGTCAGCGCGGCGATCACGCTTTGCAGCCAGGCGGTGCGCTCGACGATCGCGGCGCGGCGCTCGGCAAAATCCTCGATATGCTGCTGCGACCCGCAATAGAACTGGACGCCGCGATAGCGCAGCGCCGGCAAGCCGGCGATGGTCCGCGCGAGCTCGACCGCCTTGTCGGGCGAGGCGACGCCGGTGCGCGCGATGCCGGGGTCGATGTCGATGACGACGTCGAGGCCGGCGCCCGCGGCGGCGAGCGCGGCGGCGGTGCGTTCGGCAACCGCCGGATGGTCGACCACCGCCATCAGCCCCTCTGCGCGCGCCGCGAGCGCGGCGAGGCGCTCGATCGCGCGCGGGGCGGCGACCGGCGAGGTGATGAGGATGCCCGCGATGCCGCCGTCCGCCATCACCTCCGCCTCGCCGATCTTCGCGCAGCAGATGCCGCAGGCACCGGCGGCGAGCTGACGCCGGGCGATGTCGACGCTCTTGTGCGTCTTGGCATGCGGGCGGAGCGCGACGCCGTGGGCGGCAGCAAGCGTCGCCATCGCCGCGATATTGCAGTCGAGCGCCCCCCGGTCGAGCACGAGCACCGGGGTGTTGAGATCGGCGCGCGAGCCCTGGCGGCCGATCAGGTGGGCGTGCAGCGTCACATCGTCATTCATGAGAACAGCCTCTGCGGATGGAGGTCGAAACTGGCGGTGCAGGGAAAGCTAATCAAGACCATATTCCATGGACAGGGCGGTCGCTTTCGACCGGCAACCGGCAATAGCCGTCGCCGCAGCGAAAGCCGGGGCCGCCATCCGCTTGTCAAAGCGGCGAAGTGGCGGGCCGGCAGCGCCCCGGCTTTCGCTGGGACGACAGTCAATGGCCGGGAAGCCATGGCCGCTCCAGGGCGGATCGACGTTCAGCCCTGGCCGCCTGCAAATGGCGGCTTGCCATCTTCTGAATGTCGATCCGTCCTAGCGCGCGACCGCGGCGATCTGGCGGGCGAAGTGGAGCTGCACCGCGTCGCGGATGCCGCGCGCGATCGTCTGCTGTCCCGCTTTCGAGGCGAGGAAATCGGCGTCGTCCCTGTTCGAGATGAAGCCCGTTTCGAAGAGGATCGACGGCGTATCGGGCGCCTTCAGCACGACGAAGGAGGCGAAACGGTGGGCGTCGGTGCGGAAATGCACCTGGTCCCCCGCCTCGCGCTGGAGCAGGCGCGCGAAGTCGGAGGCGACGTTCATTGTCTCGCGCTGGGTGAGATCGAGGAGGATCGACGAGACGTCGCCGCTGTGGGCACCGAGATCGACGCCGTTGATGATGTTCGCCTTGTTCTCGCGCGCCGCGAGCTTCGCCGCCTCGCGGTCCGACGCGACCTCCGACAGCGTATAGATGGACGCGCCGCGCGCTTCCTCATTCTCCGCCGAATCGGCGTGGATCGAGATGAAGAGATCGGCCTTCAGCCGCCGCGCGATGCCGTAGCGTTCCTCGAGCACCAGAAAACGGTCGTCGGCGCGGGTCAGCGCGACGCGGACGCGGCCGCCGGCGACGAGCTGGTCGCGCACCGCCTTCGCCAGCGCGAGGGTGATGTCCTTTTCGCGGCGGCCGCTGTGCGGCGAGATGGCGCCGGGGTCGTGGCCGCCATGGCCCGCGTCGATGACGACGAGCGGCAGGCGGCCGTTGTCCGGCCCCTCGATCTTCGGCAGCGGCAGCGCGGGCTTCGGCTTGCCGATCGGAACGGTGACGCTGTAGCGTTTCTGCGGCGGGCGGGCACGATAGTCGGCGGGCGGCTGCCACTCGGTCCGCGGTGCGCGGGCGGCGCGCGCGAATTCGTCGGCGGATACCGGGCGCAAGCGAAAGGACAGGCTGCGTCCGTCGGCGGCAAAGCGCGGGTTCGACAGCAGCGCCGGTTGCGCGAGGTCGAGCACGACGCGCGCGATATCCGGACCCTGCTGCCCCTGGCGCACCGCGCGGACGAGGCCGGCACCGTCGGCGCCGCGCCCGGCCTGCGCTCCGGCGATGTCGAGCGCGATGCGGTCGGGACCCGCGAGAAGGAAGGCCGAGGCGCCGGCGACGAGCCCGTCGAAGCGGACGGTCACCTCGCCCTCGCCCACCTCGACCGCGCCGATCGCGCCTGCAAGGGCGGCGGGCGCGGTCAGGATCGTCGCGGCGAGCAGGAGGAACAGGCCCATGACACGGTTATGCCGCCCCCGGGTCGGGCTGGTCCAGCGCTTATTCGAAGATGGCATAGGCAAAGGTCGCGTCCCGGGCCGGCGAAAAGGATGAACCCGTCGTTAGCCATCGCCCGTCAAACCCGCGTCAATCAGCAAGGTTAACAGGCGATTCAGCACGATAGTCGGCGCCGCGACGCAAAGGCGACGCGATGGGCATTATTGCAACACCCGGCGCCCCTTCCCATCTTAATGCCGTGGTTGAGGTTGCCGTCGGTCCCCGCCGATGCTAGCACCGCCGCCACTGACGGCATCCCGCCTGCCGTCCGGCCTTGCGAGGGGAAGGCCCGGTCCCGCGAATCGCGGATCGTGCACCCCGGTGCCGGACGAGACGGAGGGACAGGCCGCCAGCCCACCCGGACGACCGGGCGGCGGTCGCAGCCCTTTCCGGCGCGCCCCGCCAGCCAGCCGTCCCGAACCAGGTTGATGCCGCATGAGGCTTGCCATGCCCTCTTCTCTCCACGTCCCGGATGCTTTCGCATCCGCCCTGCGTGGCCGGGAAGACCGCATGCGCGTCCAGGACCGGACGCGGGCCGCAGGCGGCAATAACGTTTTCTTTCATCCGAACCCTATCGACCGCCGCCGTCCGTTCCGGGCGCCTGCGGTCTTTTTGTTTGGCGCGCCGCGGCGCGCCTGGAGTGATAATAATGACCACGCGCATGTTGATCGACGCGCGGCACCGGGAAGAGACCCGGGTCGCCGTCACCAAGGGAAACCGCATAGAGGAGTTTGATTTCGAGTCCGCCGAGCACAAGCAGCTCAAGGGCAATATCTATCTGGCCAAGGTCACCCGCGTCGAACCGTCGCTGCAGGCGGCGTTCGTCGAATATGGCGGCAACCGTCACGGATTCCTGGCCTTCAGCGAAATCCACCCCGATTATTACCAGATTCCGAAAGAAGACCGCGACGCGCTGCTGCGCGAAGAGGCCGAGCATGCCGCCGAGGCGGCGATGCGTGCCGAAGAGGATCTCGACGAGCTGGAAGGCGACGTCGCCGAGGTCGAGGGCCATGATGAGGACGAAAATGGCGACGCCCCCGCGCCGGTGATCGTCGGCGAAGAGAGCGACGAGGAGGCCGGCGACGCCGACGCTTCGGACGCCGACGACGGCGAGGCCGAAGGAGGCGAGGGCGCCGAGGAAGGCAAGGACGATCGCGGCGACCGCAGGGGCCGCGGGCGCAGCCGGAACGGGCGCAAGGGCCGCGGGCGCGGGCGCCGGAACGACGACGAGGACGGCGAGAGCCGCATGTCGCTGCGCCGCCGCTACAAGATCCAGGACGTCATCCGCCGCCGCCAGGTGATGCTGGTCCAGGTCGTCAAGGAAGAGCGCGGCAACAAGGGCGCGGCGCTGACCACCTATCTGTCGCTCGCCGGCCGTTATTGCGTGCTGATGCCGAACACGATGCACGGCGGCGGCATCAGCCGGAAGATCTCGAACGGCGCCGACCGCCGCAAGCTGAAGGCGATGATCGACGAGCTGAACCTGCCGCCGACGATGGGCTGCATCGTCCGCACCGCGGGGATGAGCCGCACCAAGACCGAGATCAAGCGCGATTTCGACTATCTCGCCCGGTTGTGGGACGAGATTCGCGAAAAGACGCTGGGGTCGAGCGCACCGGCGCTGATCCATTCGGACAGCGACCTCGTCAAGCGCGCGATCCGCGACATCTATCATCGCGACATCGAGGAGGTGCTGGTCGAGGGCGAAGAGGGCTACAAGGCCGCCAAGCAGTTTATGAAGCTGCTGATGCCCAGCCACGCGCGCCGCGTGAAGCAATATGCCGACCCGGTCTCGCTCTATCAGCGCTACGGTGTCGAGGACCAGCTCGCGGGAATGCTGAACCCTGTCGTCCAGCTCAAGTCCGGCGGCTATCTGGTCATCAATCCGACCGAGGCGCTGGTGTCGATCGACATCAACTCGGGCCGCTCGACGCGTGAGCATAATATCGAGCAGACCGCGCTCAACACCAACCTCGAGGCCGCGCATGAGATCGCGCGCCAGCTTCGCCTGCGCGACATGGCGGGGCTGATCGTGATCGACTTCATCGACATGGATCACGGCTCGAACGTCCGCAAGGTCGAGCGCGCGATGAAGGACGCGCTGAAGAACGACCGCGCGCGTATCCAGATCGGCCGCATCTCGGGCTTCGGGCTGATGGAGATGAGCCGCCAGCGACTGCGCACCGGCGTCCTCGAGGCCTCGACCCGCCCCTGCCCGCATTGCGAGGGCACCGGGCTCGTCCGCACTGCTTCGTCGGCGGGCCTGTCGGCGCTGCGCCTGATCGAGGAGGAAGCGGCGCGCGGCAAGGGCAGCAAGATCACCCTGCGCGCGAGCCAGGAGGCGACCTTCTATCTGCTCAACGAAAAGCGCCGCGAACTGCGCGAGATCGAGGAGCTCTACGGCGTCGGCGTCGAAATCCTGCCCGACGGCGAGACCGAGGGCGCGCGCATGGCGGTCGAGGTCGGCGGCCCGCCGCCGGCGCAGCGCCGCAGCTTCGCCCCGATCGCCCCGATCGAGGATGACGACGACGAGGATATCGTCGACGAGGCCGAAGAGGAAGACGAAGAGGAAGAGCGCCCTGCCCGCCGCGAACGCGACGAAGGCGAAGGTGAAGGCGAGGGCCGCAAGCGCCGCCGCCGGCGCCGCCGCGGCCGCCGCGGCCGCCGCGACGAGGAGGAGTCGGGTGCGGAAGCTGGCGAGGCCGGCGACGAGGACGAGACGGCCGAAGCCACCGAGGCGGACGACGCCGATAGCGGGGAAGCGCCTGCCGAACCCGAACCGGCGGTGACTGCCGACGCGGAAGCCGACGCGGAGACGAAGCCCAAGCGCCGCCGCGGCGGACGCCGGAAGAAGGCCGATACCGAGGCGGAAGCGCCCGCGGCCGACGGAGCCGAAGTCCCCGCGGTGCCGGAGCCGATCGAGGCCGCGGCGGAGGAAGCGCCCGCCGCCGAGGAGAAGCCCAAGCGCAAGCGCGCCCCGCGCAAGACCAGGGCCGCAGCGGCCGATGCCGAGGAGGCGCCCGCTCCCGCCGAAACGGTCGAAGCAGTGGCGCCCGAACCCGAAGCCAAGCCTGCGCCGCGCAAGCGGGCGAGCCGCAGCAAGAAGGCCGCGGCCGAAGCCGAGGCGCCCCCCGAACTTGCCGCCGACGAACGCGCGCCCGAGCCGGTTGCAGCGGATGGCGAGGATGAAGGCGCGACGGGCGACGCGCGGCGCGGCTGGTGGCAGCGCACCTTCGGGAATTGAGCGCGATTCCTTCCTTTTAATGAGAGGCCGCGGGTCCCCGCGAAGGCGGGGACCCATCCTTCGGCGGTTCGATATGACGCCGGTTCGAGATGGGCTCCCGCCTTCAGCCTTTGGCTGAAGCTTATCCTGAACGCCCGCGCTGCGGGCGGTCGAAGGGGGCGCATGGCTTTCGTTCGCGCAGCCGACCGCCAGTATCTTTCCCGCGAAAGCGGAATCCCGCTGTCCTTTCTTTCTTTCCTTCTTCGTGCCTTTGCGCCTCCGTGCGAGATTTTTCGGGGCTCGCACGGAGGCAAAAAGGCACGAAGAAAAGCTGGATTCACGCTTTCGCGGGAATGACGAAAGAGGGATGAGGCGGTCAGGATTTAACAGGTCGCGAGCCTAACCCCATCTCGCGCCTTGCGTCGACGCGCGCGGCCCCCGATAATCCCGTCATGGCTTCATTCGAGGTTCAGGCGCCCAGCGCAAGACAGGCGGCAATGACTGCTTCCCCCCGGCAGGTCGCGTTCGGCGGACGCGGCCCCTGCGCCCTTTTCCGTATCCTGCTGAGCCTGCTCGTCCTGTTCGCCGTCGCGGCCCGGCCGGTCATGGCGCAGTCGATCCTGCGCGATGCCGAGACCGAGGCGCTGCTGCAGGACATGATGGATCCGCTGACCGTCGCCGCCGGGATGCGCGCGGGGCAGGTGCGCGTCCATCTGCTCAGCGATCGCAGCATCAACGCCTTCGTCGCCGGCAGCCAGGACATCTATGTCCACAGCGGGCTGATCGAGGCGGCCGACAGCGCCAACGAGGTGCAGGGCGTGCTCGCGCACGAGCTGGGCCATATCATGGGCGGCCACGCGATCCGCGTGAACGAGGGCGCGAAGGCCGCGACCAGCATCTCGCTGCTCAGCCTGCTGCTCGGCGCCGCGGCGATGGCGGCGGGCGGCGGCGAAGCCGGCATGGGCGTGATGATGGCAGGACAGCAGGCCGCGCTCGGCAAGTTCCTGGCCTTCACCCGTGTGCAGGAAGCGACCGCCGACGCCGCCGGCGCGCAATATCTGTCGAAGGCAGGGATCAGCGGGCGCGGTAGCCTCGATTTCTTCAAGAAGCTTCAGAATCTGGAATTCCGCTATGCGGTGAGCCAGGACGACGATGCGACCTATGGCCGCACCCACCCGCTGTCGGGCGACCGCATCCAGGCGCTGCGTGAAGTCTATGTCATCGATCCCGCGTGGGACAAGCCGAACGACCCGGCCATCGAAAAGCGCTTTCAGCGCGTCAAGGCGAAGCTGGTCGGCTATATCGCCGAGCCGACGAGGACGCTGCGCCTCTATCCCGAAAGCAACCAGAGCGTCCCGGCGCACTATGCGCGCGCCTATGCCTGGCACAAGGGCGCCTATCCGCAGAAGGCGCTGGACGAGGTCACGGCGCTGCTGAAGACCGATCCCGAGGACCCCTATTTCCTTGAGCTCGAGGGACAGGTGCTGCTCGAATCGGGGCGTCCGAAGGATGCGATCCCGCCGCTGCGCGAAGCGGTCGCCAAGTCGCGCTCGGCGCCGCTGATCGCCGCGACGCTGGGTCATGCGCTGATCGCGACCGAGGACCCCGCCAATTATCCCGAGGCGGAAAAGGTGCTGAAAACAGCGGTCGCGCTCGACAACGAGAATCCCTTTGCCTGGTATCAGCTCGGCATCGTCTATGCGGCGCGCGGCGATCAGGCGCGGGCGGCGCTCGCCTCGGCGGAGCGCTACAGCCTCGAGGGTGGACAGGCGGGGCTGGCGCTGCGTAATGCCGAGGTCGCGATGCAGGGGCTTCCCGAAGGCTCCCCCGACTGGATTCGTGCACAGGATATTTCGCTGGTCGCCCGCGCCGAGGTGGAACGCGGGCGCAAACGGCGCTAGATTCGCGCATGAATGAGCGGGACGCGTCGCGATCCAGCGATGCACAAGGGCTAGATGTGACGGACAACAAGGAAGACTATTATCAACCCTGGCTGCGCGACCCGGCCCCGACGCCGGCCGCCCCGCGCACTGGCGAGGGGGGCGAAGGGCTGGCAAAACCCAAGGAGACGCCGCCGGTCGGGCTCGACCTGTCACGCTATCCAGCGGCGGGCGAACCGAAGCGTGCGCCGCTCGTCGAGCCCGACCGGCTGAAGGCCGGTGTCGCAGGCGCGTGGGCCGCGATCCGCCGCCGCGGCAGCGCCTTTGCCGACTGGACGATCCGCGTCGGCGAGCGCGCCGACATCCCCGCGCGTGTCGAGGCGATGGAAATCCCGCGCCGGTCGCGCGAAACCGCCGCCGCCACCGGCCGGCTGGCCGCGAAAGGTGCACGCGCAGTCGGGCGCGGCTCAGCCGGCGCAGCACGCGCCGCTACCGCCGCGAGCGGCAAGGCGTGGGCGAAGCTGGCGCTCGGCGACCGGGTCGCCCGGCTGTCGAGCGAGGCCGGGCGCGGGCTGGGCGAGGTCGCGGACAAAACGAAGGCCGGGCTTGGCCAGGTCGCGCGCGCTGGCAAGGACGGGATCGGCGAGGCGGCGACCAAGCTGCGTCCGGCGGCGCGCGAGGAAGCCCCGCCGCCCTCGGGCCTCGAGCAATTGCTCGCGCGCGAGGAGGCCGAGGCGCGCGCTGTCAGGGGCACGGCGCCCGACCTGCCGCTGTTCGCCGAGGCGCCGCCGCCCGTGACGGCGCCGGAGGCGGCCCCCGCGATCGCGCAGGAGGACGACCGCACGCCGCATCGTGCGCCGCCACCCGCGGCCAAGTCGGGGGCGCGAACGAAGCCGATGGCGGTCCCGGCCGCGCCGCAACGCATCGATGGAGGGGGCATGGGCGAATCCGGGAAACGGCTGTGGCTGGCGGGGCTCGGTGTCGCCGTGCTGCTCGCCCTCGCCTTCTGGCTCGGCGGCCGGTTCGGCGGTGGCATGAGCAGGAGCGAGGTCGAGACGGTCGTCGCCGACTATATCAAGGCGAACCCACAGATCATTCCCGAGGCGCTCGAGGCGCAGCGCGACCGCGAGATCGCGAAGGCGATCGGCGCGATCCGCCCGGCGCTCGAAAAACCCTATGCCGGAGCGTGGGCGGGCAATGCCGACGGCGATGTCACGCTGGTCGTCTTCACCGACTATGCCTGCGGTTTCTGCCGCGCGAGCGTTCCCGACGTCGACCGGCTGATCCGCGAGGACAAGCGGTTGAAGGTCGTGTTCCGCGAGCTGCCGATCATCTCGCCGCAGAGCCGTGATGCGGCGCTGATGGCGCTCGCGGCGGCGCGGCAGGGCAAGTACGACGCCTTCCACCACGCGATGTTCTCCGCCGATTCGCTCGGACCGGCGGCGATCACGGCGGCGGCGGCGAAGGCGGGTGTGGTCACCGACGGCAGCGCAGACGCGACCGCCAACGAGGCGCTGTTCCAGCGCGAGCTGGACAATAATCTCGCCATCGCCAGCCAGCTCCAGCTCAACGCGACCCCGACCTGGGTGGTCGGCGACCAGCTCTTCCAGGGGCAGGTCGGCTATGGCGCGCTGCGCCAGGCGATCGCCAAGGCGCGGTCGAAAGCGTGACCGACGCGCCTATCGCAAGGCCTGGGCGCAAGCTTGGCCTGGCGATGGGCGTCGCGCTGGTCATGGGCAACATGATCGGGTCGGGGGTGTTCCTGCTCCCGGCCAGCCTTGCCCCCTTCGGCTGGAACGCGGTCGCGGGCTGGACGATGACGATCTCCGGGGCGCTCGCGCTTGCGGCGGTGCTGGCGCGGCTGACCGTCGCCTATCCCGACGCCGGCGGGCCGACCGGCTTCGTCGAACGCGCCTTCGGCCGCGTCCCGAGCTTCATGATCGGCTGGGCCTATTGGATATCGGTGTGGACCGCCAATGTGACGCTGGCGGTGGCGGCCGTCAGCTTCCTGTCGATCTTCGCGCCCGCGCTGGCCGACCATATGGCGGCCGCGACGATCGCGCTGATCTGGATCGTCACCGCGATCAACTGGCGCGGCGCCCGCGCGGCGGGCCGGTTCCAGATCATCACGCTGGCGATCAAGCTGGTGCCGCTAGCGGTGGTGATCGCGCTGATTCCGATCGCCTTCGGTAGTGGGCGCCCGGTGACGCTGACGCCCTTTCCCGCCGAGGGGCTGTCGATCGCCACGGTCAGCGCCTCGGCGATCTTCACCCTGTGGGCGCTGCTCGGCTTCGAATCGGCGAGCGTCGCCGCCGACAAGGTCGACCGCCCGGCGATCACCATTCCGCGCGCGACGATGATCGGCACGCTGGCGACCGGCCTTCTCTACCTGATCGTCTGTTCGGCGATCGTGCTGATGCTGCCGGCCGAGGCGGTGGCGGCCTCCGGCTCTCCCTTCTCGCTGTTCGTCGAGACCTATTGGGCGCATCGGCCCGCGCTGCTGATCGCCGCCTTTGCCGCGGTCAGCGCGCTCGGCACGCTCAACGGCTGGACGCTGATCCAGGCCGAGCTGCCCGCGACGCTGGCGCGGCAAGGGCTGCTGCCCGGCTGGTTCGCGCGCACCAACCGCCACGGGACCCCGGCGAACGCTCTGGTCCTGTCGAGCGCGATCGCCACCGCCTGCGTCATCCTGAACGACAACAAGTCGACCGCCGAGATGTTCAATTTCATGGCGGTTCTTTCGACCTCGGTGACGCTGTGGCTCTACCTCGCCTGCGCGGGCGCCGCGCTGCGGCTCGGCACCGCGATGCCGGTCGCGGCGCTCGGGCTGATCTATGCGGTCTGGACCTTGTGGGGCGCCGGAATCGGCGTCAGCGCGATGAGCCTGATCCTGATGGCGGCGGGACTCCCTTTCTATTGGTGGACGCGGGCATCAGCGCCAGCGCGGGGCGAATAGGCCGCGGTCGCGCAGGACGACCTGCGCCGCATTATGCCCCGGCGCGCCGGTGACGCCGCCGCCGGGGTGGGTGCCCGCCCCGCACATGTAGAGGCCCTTGACCGGCCCGCGATAGCCGCCGTTGCCGAGCACCGGGCGCGCGGCCCAGAGCTGGTCGAGGCTCATATTGCCGTGCATGATGTCGCCGCCGACGAGGCCGAATTTGCGTTCGAGCCCCTTGGGCGACAGGCGCGTCTGGCCGACGATGCTGGCGCGGAAGCCGGGGGCGTGCTTTTCCACCGTATCGATGATGCAGCCGGCGGCCGCTTCCTCCTCATCGTCCCAGTCACGCCCGTCCGGCAGTTCGGGCGCGAACTGCTGGCAGAAGAGGCTCGCGACGTGGCAGCCCGGAGGCGCGAGGCTGTCGTCGACGGTCGAGGGGATCAGCATCTCGACGATCGGCGCCTTCGACCAGCCGTGCGCCTTCGCGTCGAGGAAGGCGCGGTCCATATAGTCAAGCGTCGGCGCGAGGATGATCCCCGACTGGTGATGCTCGCCCGGTTCGGGGAGACAAGTGAATTTCGGCAGTTTGTTGAGCGCGACGTTCATGCGGAAGGTGCCGCTGCCCGCCTTGAAGCCCTTGATCCGGCGCCGGAAGTCCTGCGGCAGGTCCGACCCGTCCATCATCCGTTCGTAGAGCAGCTTCGGCCCGACATTCGCGATCACCCGCGCGGCGACAATCTCCTCGCCGCTCGCCAGCTTCACCCCGACCACCATGCCCCCGTCGACCAGCACCTTGGCGACCGGGCTTTCGAGGCTGATCTCGACCCCGGCATCGCGGCACACCTTCGCCATGATCTCGGTGATCTTGCCCATGCCGCCGACGCTGTGGCCCCATGCGCCCTTCTTGCCGTTCACCTCGCCGAAGACGTGGTGGAGGAGGACATAGGCGCTGCCCGGCGTGTCGGGGCTGGCGTAATTGCCGACGACCGCGTCGAAGCCGAAGGCGGCCTTCACCGCCTCGCTTTCGAACCAGCCGTCGAGCATGGTGCGCGCCGACTTGGTGAACAGGTCGAGCACGTCGCGCTGCCGTTCGAGACCGAGGGTGACGAAGCGCCGTCCCTGCCGCGCGCCGTCGAACAGCGTGCGCAGCCCCTCACCGAGGTTCGGCGGCACGCGCAGCGCAAGGTCGCGGAGCAGTTCGGCGACATGATCCAGCGCGTCATAATAGGCAGGCAGCGCCTCGGCATCGCGGGCGCTGAACTTGCGGAACTCGGCCTGGGTGCGATCGAGCCCGCCGCCGAGCTTCAGATATCTGCCATCCTCCTGCGGCAGAAAATTGCTGATCGGCCGCTCGATCACACGATAGCCGTGGTCGGCGAGCTTCATGTCGGCGATCACCTTGGGCTGGAGCAGGCTGACGGTGTAGCTCGCGACCGAATTCCTGAAGCCCGGCGCGAACTCCTCGGTCACCGCGGCGCCGCCGACGACATCGCGCGCCTCGACGATGCGGACCTTGAGCCCCGCGCGCGCGAGATAGAAGGCGCAGACGAGGCCGTTGTGGCCGGCGCCGACGATGAGGGCGTCATAAGGCTTGGTCATGGGCATCCTTGGCGAGCGGGGATTCGACATGCTGGCGGCCGAAGCCGAGGCCGATGACCCGGCCCGGAATGCGGCGGAGAAAGGGGATGCGGTCGAGCAGCTTCACCGCGAAGGGCACGCGCGTCACTTCGCCGCGCAGCACGGGTTCGATCACGCGCAGATGCGCGAAGCGCTGGAACGCCTGCATCCACACCGTCGGGCGCCAGCGGCGGTCCTGCACGCGATGGAGCAGCGGGTCGGGATCGGCGCCGCGCGCGAGCGGCGCGGCGAGGATGTTCGCGGCGGCGACCGCATCCTGCACCGCGAGGTTGATGCCGACCCCGCCCACCGGCGACATGGCGTGCGCGGCGTCGCCGATCGCGAGCAGGCCGGGGCGCGACCAGCGAGTCAGCCGGTCGAGCGAGACCGAGAGCAGCTTGACGTCGTCGAAGCCGCGGATCGCGTCGATCCCGGTGCCGAGACCGGGGGCGAGCGCGACGATATCGGCGCGGAAGGCGTCGATGCCCCTTGCCTCCATGGCCGGGAAGCCGCCCTTTTCGATGATGCGCGCGCATTGCCAATAGCCCGCGCGCGGGATGGCGACGACCATGCCGCGCCCGTCGATCGTGCCGAGCGGCACGTCGGCCGGTGCATCGCCGGGCATCGGAATGCGGAACCAGAGCACGTCCATCGGCGCGCCGAGGTCTTCGAGCGGCAATTCGGCTGCCGCGCGGAGCACCGAGCGGCGCCCGTCGGCGGCGATGACGAGCCGCGCCGGCAGCGTCTCGCGGCTGGCGAGGGTCACGCCGCTCACCCGGCCCGCGGCGTCGAAGACCGGCGCGGTCGCCTCGGTCGACATGCGCAGGTCGAAGCCGGGATATTTGCGGCCCTCGCGCGCGATGAAATCGAGCAGATCCCATTGGGGCATCATCGCGATCCAGGGCGCGGCGACGGGCAGGTGCTTCAATGTGGCCACCGTGTAGCGATGTCCGAGCAGGTCGAGCGTCGCGGTATCGAAGCGCGCGTGGGGGAGCTTCAGCAGCGCATCGAGCAGGCCGATCTCGTGGAATAGTTCCAGCGTCGAGGGATGGACCGTGTCGCCACGGAAATCGCGGAGGAAATCGGCGTGCTTTTCGAGCACGGTCACCGCGACGCCGGCGCGCGCGAGGAGCAGGCCAGCGACCATGCCCGCGGGACCACCGCCGACGATGATGACGGGATGTTCGTTCATTCTTCCCTCCCGCTTGCGGGAGAGGCCGGGGCCTGTCCCGTTTCCAACGAATGGGGAGGAAACACGCTCTCCCCTAACCCCGCCCGCAAGCGGGAGGGGGGATTTCCTTGCTCCACCCCGCCTTGGGTGCCTGTTCCAGCCGTGCCTCGGGGATGATGTCGCGCATCCGCGAACAGAAATGCTTCAGGCAGACCTCCTTGTCGCTGAGCGGCCCCATGGAGAAACTCCGCGACTGCATGCCCTGCTGGACGCGGGTGATGAGCGCGGTGTCCTCGGCATTGACCTGACGGTTGATGCGCCAGTTGAGGTAGCGCGCGGCCTTCATCTCGCGGCGCCACTCTCCGGAATAAGCGTCGGGGAGGACGTAGCCGATCTCGCGGATCAGGCAGCTCGTCGGGCCGGTCGGCAGCCACTGCATGAAATCGACCTGGTCGGGATAGATGTCGAAGGCGACATTGGGCCAGAGCCTGAAATAGAGCCAGTGGCGCTGGCGGTCGGCGGGCAGGTGCGGAACCGGCGGCAGCAGGTGCTGGTACAGCCGTTCCGACCAGTTCGCCGACGGCCGGTCGGCGAGGTCGCCCCACATGCGGTCGACGCATTCCCCGGCCTCGACCCCGTAGCTCTTGCCGAACAGGCGGGTGAGGCCGGGGTGGGCGACGGGGATGTGGAGGCCGTCCGAATAATTGTCTCCGACATTCTTCCAGTTCACGTCGCGCGGGCGGAGCGTGACGCGGCCGAGCGCGCCGAGCTCCTCGAAGCGATAGGGGTCGATCATGGCTTCATAGGGCGCCATCATGCGCGCGACCGAGGGGCCGCCATCGTCGGCAAGGCGCACGAACCAGAAGCCGCGCCACCGCTCGGCCTCGACGGGCATCAGCCCCGCCCGGCCCTTGTCGAGCGTCGGATAGCTCGCCGAATCGGGAACGCCGGAGAGACGACCGTCGAGTTCGTAAGCCCAGGCGTGATAGGGACAGACGAACTTCTTCGCGCAGCCCGACGATCCGTCGACGAGGCGCGAGCCGCGGTGGCGGCAGACGTTGACGAAGGCGCGGACGACGCGGTCGGTACCGCGGATCAGGATCACGCTTTCGCCGATGAATTCGAGGCTGTGCCAGTCGCCGGGGTTCGGGATGTCGGTGTCGTGGCAGACGATCTGCCAGCTCGGGCGGAAGATGCGCTCGACCTCGACCGCGTGGAATTCGGGATCGCCATAGGTCCACGCCGGCAGCGACCAGCCGCCTTGCGGGTCGATGGTGTCGAAAGTGTCACGGAGCGTTGCCATGGATCCGTCCTTATTATACATATGTATAACAATATGCCCGTCGTTCGCCAAGCCTTTACGCGCGAGAGCGCCGATGCCCGCCGCGCCGCACTGATCGAGGCGACGGCGGCGTGCCTCGCCGAGCGAGGGCTGGCGGGGACGAATGTGCGGGCGATCTGCGCCGGGGCAGGAGTGTCGCCGGGGTTGCTGCGCCATTATTTCAGCGGGATCGACGAGTTGATCGCCGCGACCTATCGGGCGACGAGCGACCGGATGGACGCGATCTTCGCCGCCGCGGTCGAGAGCGCCGGCCGCGACCCACGCGCGCGGCTGACCGCCTATCTGACCGCAAGCTTTCGCCCGCCGGTGACCGATCCTGAACTGCTCGGCGCATGGACCGCCTTCTGGGCGCTGGCGCGCAGCGACGCGCGGATGGTGCGGATCCATGCCGAAAGCTATGCCGGCTATCGCGCGCGGCTGAGCGAACTGCTGGCGGCGTGCGGGGTCGCGGCCGCCGAGGCCGGGAAATTGGCTGTCATGCTGACCGCAATGGTCGACGGGCTGTGGCTCGAACTGTCGCTCGACCCCGACAGCTTCGGCGCCGAGGCGGCAGTCGCGATGGTCGAGCGGGCGGTGGCGACGCTGCTATAGCGTCGGGTCCTATTCCGACAGGGTCACGCAGCAAACTGTCCCAATGCGCGAGTGCGGGGCGATCGCGGCGACCCGCGCGCATTCGTTGAGGCCATGCGCGAAGCTGTCGCTTGCCTTGGAGAACAGCCCCACGACGCCGTAGCTCGGCACGCCGACGGCGGTGCGCGTGGCGGGACCATGGCGCATCGCCAGCCGACGGCAAGCGCCAATCGCTGCCCGAGAGGTGGGAACGGATGGCGGCTTTCGACCGGCAGGCGACGATCAGCGTTTCATAATCTTGTCATTCCCGCGAAAGCGGGAATCCAGAGCGTGCGTCGGCTGGCCCCGCACTGGATTCCCGCTTTCGCGGGAATGACAAAAGTGGGAATGGCCGCTTCCCGCCCCAATAGCCGTCACCCATCGGAACGCCGGGCCATTACGCCGCCTTCTTCACCTTCGGCGCCGGGGTCTTGGGCTTGTAGTGGCAGAGGTCGGCGACCGGGCAGCGCCAGCATTCGGGGGTACGCGCCTTGCAGATGTAGCGGCCGTGAAGGATCAGCCAGTGATGGGCGTCGACGCGGAACGGGCCCGGCACCTTCTTTTCGAGCTGCTTCTCGACCGCGAGCACCGTTTTGCCCGGCGCGAGGCCGGTGCGGTTGCCGACGCGGAAGATATGGGTGTCGACCGCGAAGGTCTCCGCCCCGAACGCCGAGTTCATCACGACATTGGCGGTCTTGCGCCCGACCCCGGGCAGTTCGACGAGCGCGTCGCGGTCGGCCGGAACCTCGCCGCCATAATCGCGCATGAGGATTTCGGAGAGCGCGATGACGTTCTTCGCCTTGGCGTTGAACAACCCGATAGTCCGGATGTGCTGCTTGAGCCCGTCCTCACCGAGGTCGAGCATCGCCTGCGGCGTCTTCACCGTCTGAAACAGCTTTCGCGTCGCCTTGTTCACCCCGACGTCGGTCGCCTGTGCCGAGAGCACGACCGCGACGAGGAGCTGATAGGTGTTGCCATAGTCGAGCTCGGTCCGTGGGTCGGGATTCAGTTCGGCGAGGCGGCGGAAGAATTCGAAGATTTCCGCCTTGGTCATCGCCTTCACGACAGCCCCAATACCTGCGGCATGGTGTAGCGCCCGGGCTTCTGGTGGATCAGCCACAGCGCCGCCTTCACCGCGCCGCGCGCGAAGATCATGCGATTTTCGGCGCGGTGCGACAGGGTGAGCATTTCCTCGGGCCCGGCAAAGATCACGTCATGATCGCCCGCGACGGTGCCGCCGCGTAGGCTCGCGAAGCCGATCTTGCCGTGGCCGCGCGCGCCGGTGACGCCGTCGCGGCCACGCTCGGAACATCTGGCGAGGTCGATGCCGCGCCCCACGGCGGCGGCCTCGCCGAGCAGCAGCGCGGTGCCGCTGGGCGCGTCGACCTTGTTGCCGTGGTGCATTTCAAGGATCTCGATATCCCATTCGGGGTCGAGCCGCGCCGCCGCCTCGCGCACCAGATGCGCGAGCAGGGTAACGCCGAGCGAGGTGTTGCCGGTCTGGAGCACCGCGATGGCCTTTGCCGCGTCGTCGATCAGATAATGATGGCGTTCCTCGAGCCCGGTGGTGCCGACGACGATCGGCTTCTGCGCGGCCACGCAGGCGTCGAGCGTCGCCTCGAGCGCCTTGGGCGAAGAAAAATCGACGAGGACGTCGGCCGCCGCCGCCAGCTTCGCGACATTGCCGCCCTTGTCGACGCCACAGCTCCGCTGCCCCGCCTCCGAGATCGCGGCGGCGAGCGCGACGCCCATCCGGCCCTCGCTGCCGATGATGCCGATGCTGGTCATGATGCGTCCCCTCTCTTCCCCTCCCCTTTAGCCGCTCGGGTCATGCGAAGTCGAGACACGCTCCCGAAATCATCATCCCAGCGAAAGCTCGGATCGCTCGCGGCCTGTTGCTACGACAGCGGCCCCCGCTTTCGCTGGGGCGACGGCTTTCAGCGTGTCTCGACTTCACGCGACGCGACCGGATATGGGAACGCCATGTCTTCGATTCGGAATATCGTCATCCTGACCGGTGCGGGCGTGTCGGCCGAGAGCGGCATCGACACGTTTCGCGACGCGGGGGGTCTGTGGGAACAGCACCGCGTCGAGGATGTCGCGACGCCCGATGCCTTCGCACGCGACCCCGATCTGGTTCACCGCTTCTACGACGCGCGCCGCGCCGCGATCCAGGCGAAGGCGCCGAACGCGGCGCACGACGCGCTCGCGCGGCTCGACGCGGGGTGGCCGGGCGAGCTGCTGATCGTCACCCAGAATGTCGACGACCTGCACGAGCGCGCCGGCGCGACGCGGCTGATCCACATGCACGGCGAGCATCTGAACGCCTGGTGCGCCGCGTGCGACCAGCGCAGCCTGTGGACCGGCCCGCTGATCGACCGTCCCGCTTGCCCCGCATGCGGAATGCCCGGCTATCTGCGCCCCGACATCGTCTGGTTCGGCGAGATGCCCTATCGGATGGACGAGATCTATCATGCGCTGAATCGCGCCGACCTGTTCGTGTCGATCGGCACCTCGGGCGCGGTCTATCCCGCCGCGGGTTTCGTGCGCGAGGCGCGAGCGAGCGGGGCGCGGACGCTGGAGCTGAACCTCGAACCGAGCGAGGGCAGTCATTGGTTCGACGAAGCCCGGCACGGGCCGGCGACCACGCTGGTGCCGCGGTGGGTCGACAAGATGCTGGGAGCGTAAGCGTCTCTCAGCGCCGCGCCGCGAAGAAATCGCGGAGTAGCGCCGCCGCCTCGCCGGCGCCGATGCCGTCGTAGATTTCGGGGCGGTGGTGAACCGTCGGCTGCGCGAAGACGCGCGGGCCGTGGACGACCGCGCCGCCCTTGGGATCGTCGGCACCGTAATAGAGGCGCGCGATGCGGGCGTGGGCGATGGCGCCGGCGCACATCGCGCAGGGCTCGAGCGTCACATAGAGGTCGCAGCCGTCGAGCCGCTCGTTCCCAAGCTTCGCCGCGGCGGCGCGAATCGCGACGATTTCGGCGTGCGCGGTCGGATCGTGCGATTCGCGGGGGCGGTTGTGGCCCTCTGCGACGACCTGCCCGTCCTTGACGACCACCGCGCCGACCGGCACCTCGCCCCAATCCGCCGCGATTCGGGCGAGATCGAGCGCGCGGCGCATCGGGTCGGGCAAGGGAAAACGGGGCATGTGTCTGTTTCCGCTGCGCGGAAAGACGCGGCACCGGCCCGCTCCCCCACCCGACCTCCCCGATGATAGTAGTCTATGGGAGGTCGGGTGGGGGAACGGGCCGGTGCCGCTTCCACGCCAGTGGAGAATGGCTCTAATCCCTTGACGAATCTCCGGCAAGCCGATAAGCGCGCGCCTTTCCCGGCCCACCCGGTTTCTACGGTGCCTCTGGCGCCAACCGGCGCGCCGCCCAGATTTGTGAGGACGAACGACATGTCGCGCATTTGCGAACTGACCGGCAAGGGCCGCCAGGTTGGCCACAATGTGAGCCACGCGAACAACAAGACCAAGCGCACCTTTCTGCCCAACCTGCAGAATGTGACGCTGCTTTCGGACGCGCTCGGCAAGGGCGTGAAGCTGCGCGTGTCGACGCACGGCCTGCGTTCGGTCGAGCATAATGGCGGTCTCGACAACTGGCTGATGAAAGCCGGCGACGAGCAGCTTTCGGCCAATGCCCGCAAGCTGAAGAAGGAAGTTGCGAAGAAGCTTGCCGAAAAGGCGGCCTGATCCGGCTTTCGAATCGCTGACGCAATCGGGCCGCCGTTTTACCGCGCGGCCTTTTTGCTGTCCGGCCGACGCGGCGGCAAGTCGACAAGTTCGAACTGGAGCAGCAGGCTGCGCTGCCAATTGTTGTAATTGTCGTCCGAGACAAGCCAGAGCCAGGTGCGGCCGCCGGCAACGGTGACGGTCGCCCCCTCGAAATTGTCGGCGAGCGCCCTCGGCACGTGCCCGATCGTCGTCGATCGGACGACGCCGCCGGCGCGGATATCGGCGGGGTCGAGCAAGGCGACGGTCGTGGTGAAGACCGGCGCGATGCCCAGCTTGCGATGGATCAGCAGGATGCGGCCGTCGGGCAGCGCGGCGGCGTCGCTGACCGCCCCCTTGCCCTGGCGGTCGTAGAAGAAGTGCAGCGGCGGCCGGTCGTCGGCGACCGGGTCGCCGGGATAGAGCAGCGCTTCGCCCCCGCGCGGCTGATCGGCGGACTCCGAAAAGACCAGCGTGCGCCCGTCGGCGAGCCGGGTCAGCGCTTCCGGCCCGCTGTTGGCCGGCCAGGCCGGCCGCTGCGGCAGGGCGCGCCGGCCTTCATAGCGGCTGAAATCGGGACGGAGCCGCCAGATCTGGTTGATGCCTTCGAGCCCGATCCACATCGTGCCGCTGCTCTCGTCGACGAACAGCGATTCGGCATCGGTGCTCGACTTGCCGCGCGGATGACCCTTCGGCCGCGGCAGCGGCGCGATATGCACATCGTCCAGGCGCTCCGACGCGCCCAGCGTGAAGCGCGCCGACCAGCCGCTGTCGCTCACCAGTTCGAAGCGGCCCGGCGCCGAAATCGCGAGCCCCGAGAACCCCCCGAAGCGGCTGTTGGGACTGGTCAGGTGCCAGCCGCGGACGAATCGCATCGTGCCCGCGGCCTGCGGCGCCATCGCCAGCCGGTGGGCATTTGCCTGCTGGCTGAGGTCGGGGACGGGAAAGCGCATCGCCGTGCCGGGGAGCGGCCCGAGGGCGAGAAAGACCAGCGCGGCGGGGAGGAGGCGTCGCATCGGCGCGGGATTAGGGGGTTCGGCCGCGAAAGAAAAGGCGCGCCATTCGCCTGGGAAAGATGAACCCAGGGCAACCGAAGCTGAACGATGACCGACAGCGGCGTTCAGCACCGGCTCAAGGCGAATCGCCTAGAACCACTTTCATCGACCCAACGCCCACGGGCCGACGACGAAAGAATGACGGAGAAAGACAATGAAGAAGACGATCACGCTCTCCCTCGCCGCCCTGATGTCGACCGCGACGCTGGGCTTGGCGACTCCCGCCGCGGCGCAGCAAGGCTATTACGACCGCGACGGCTATTCGAGCTATTATGCCGGCTACGGCCGCGACAACCGTCGCTACGACAACCGCTATAACCGCTATGACCGCCGCGACTATCGCAGCGACCGCCGTTATCAGCGGAACGACCGCCGCTATTACCGTAACCAGTGCGACAGCGGCACCGGCGGCACGATCATCGGCGCGATCGCCGGCGGCCTTGCCGGTCACGAAATCGCCGGCCGCGGCGACCGCACCGTCGGCACGATCATCGGCGGCGCCGTCGGCGCCATCGCCGGCCGGGCCATCGACAAGGGGAATGACGGCTGCCGTTAAGGGCTGACCCGACCCCCAAGAAAAGACACATTCCCCTGCTCCCCCGCCTCGCCCCGCGCGCGGCGGGGGTTTTTGCGCGCCGCCGACGCAGGCGCTTGCCATCACCCCCTGCGCCGCCTAGTCTTGGCCCCAAGTGCACGTTCGCGACCATGCGGACGCGTGAGCAGACAGGTCAAAATAGCCATGCGGCAAATGGCAGCGCCATCAGGGCGACCGCCGCGGCCCAGGGCAGCGGTGGCGACGGACGGAAACAAGGGCGGATATCCACCCCGCCCAGCCCCTTTCACGCGAGCGAAGAGCTATGGTGCGATCGACCTCGGCACCAATAACTGCCGGCTGCTGATCGCGCGGCCGCAGGACGGCGAACTGGTCGTCATCGACGCCTTTTCGCGCATCGTCCGCCTGGGCGAAGGCCTGCACGGCAGCGGCCGGATCAGCGACGCGGCGATGGACCGCGCGGTCGCTGCGCTTTCGGTATGCGCCGACAAGCTGGTGCGCCGCCACGTCACCCTGTCGCGCGCGGTCGCCACCGAGGCGTGCCGCCGCGCCATCAATTGCGACGAGCTGGTCTGGCGCGTGCGGCGCGAGACCGGCATCGCGCTCGACGTGATCTCGGCCGCCGAGGAAGCGCGGCTCGCGGTGCTCGGCTGCCACAATCTGATGGAACCCGGCGACGGCCCTGCGCTGATCTTCGACATCGGCGGCGGTTCGACCGAACTGATGCAGGTCGAGGCCGACAGCCACGACGTCACCATCCACGACTGGATCAGCGTACCCTGGGGGGTCGTGTCGCTGACCGAACATGCCGTGCCCGCGGCCGACAGCCTGGCGGCGCGGCAAGCAAGCTATGCGCGGATGCGCGAGGTGACCCGCGCCGCCTTTGCCGAGTTCGCTGCGCGCGCGGCGCGCTTTGCGAACCAGCCGCTGCGCCTGCTCGGCACCAGCGGCACGGTGACGACGCTGGCGAGCGTCTTCCTCGAACTGCCGCGCTATGATCGGCGCGCGGTCGACGGACTGGTCGTGCCGACCGATTCGATGCGCGACATCAGCCGCCGGCTGGCCGAAGCAAGCATCGCCGACCGCGCCGAGATTTCGTGCATCGGACGCGAGCGCGCCGACCTGGTCGTCGCGGGCTGCGCGATCCTGGAAAGCATCATCGACCTGTGGCCCGCGGCGCGCGTCGGCGTCGCCGACCGCGGGATCCGCGAGGGCATATTGCGCACGCTCGCGCGGCAGGGCGGCGATGTCCCGGTGACGCGCCGGGCCTACCGGCGATGAGCGGGCGCAAGGGTGGCGGAAGGGGCGGGCTGCACGAGCGGGTGAAGACCGCGCGGCGGCGCAGCGCATCGTCTACGCGCTGGCTGCAGCGGCAACTTAACGACCCCTATGTCCGGCGCGCGCAGGCCGAAGGATACCGGTCGCGCGCCGCCTACAAGCTGATCGAGCTCGACGAGAAATTCGGCTTCCTCAAGAAAGCGCGCGCGGTGGTCGACCTGGGGATCACCCCCGGCGGCTGGTCGCAGGTGGTGCGGAAGGCGAACCCCCGCGCGCGCGTCGCCGGCATCGACCTGCTCGCCTGCGAGCCGATCGAAGGGGTCGCGATCCTCGAGATGGACTTCATGGACGATGCGGCACCGGGCGCGCTGATCGAGGCGCTCGGCAGCGCGCCCGACCTCGTCATTTCGGACATGGCGGCGAACACCGTCGGCCATCCGCAGACCGATCATCTGCGTACCATTGCGCTCGCCGAAACCGCCGCCGATTTCGCGGTGCAGACGCTGCAACCGGGCGGCGCTTTCGTCGCCAAGGTGTTTGCGGGCGGCGCCGACCGCGAGCTCTTGACCCTGCTCAAGCGCCATTTCGCGACCGTCAAGCACGCCAAGCCCCCGGCGAGCCGCAAGGGGTCGCCCGAGCTTTATGTGATCGCACAAGGGTTCAAGAGGCGGGGCGACGAGACTCTGGCGCCGGATCGATAGCAAGCCTATGCTATTCCGGCCGAATGCCGGAGAGCATCGGAACCGCGACGGGGAGAAAGCGGATGAAGGGGCCCGGGAAATCGATTGCGGCCGTGTCGCTGGCGGCGCTCATGCTGGCCTCGTGTGGCGGGGGCGGGGGCGGCGGGAGCAGCGCGCCGCCGATCACCGTCACCCCGACCCCTTCGCCGACGCCCACGCCGACCCCGACCGCGGGTTGCAGCGTGTCGTCGCGTCAGGCCTTCGCCAAGGCGGTGATCGACGAATGGTATCTGTTCCCGAACGACGTCGCGACGGTCAACGCATCGAACTATGGCGACGTCCAGAGCTATATCGACGCGCTGCTCGCCCCGGCGCGCGCGCAGGGCAAGGACCGCTATTTCACCTACATCACCTCGATCGCCGAGGAGGAAGCCTATTATGCGAGCGGCGCAAGCGCCGGCTTCGGCGTCCGGCTCGCCTACGATCCCTATGCGCAGGTGGTCGTCATCGCCGAAGCCTATGAGGATGCGCCCGCGCTGGACGCGGGCATCGACCGCGGCGCGCGCATTTCGGCGATCGGCACCAGCAGCGGCAATATGCGGTCGATATCGAGCATCGTCGCGTCACAGGGCACCGCGGGGATCATCGACGCGCTCGGCCCCGATACGGCGGGCGTGACCCGCGTCCTGCGGGTCACCGATGCGTCGGGCACGCGCAACGTCAGCGTCACCAAGGCCGAATATGACATCGACCCCATCTCCGACCGCTATGGCGCGAAGGTGATCCAGTCCGGCGGGCGCAGCTATGGTTATGTCAACCTGCGCACCTTCATCAACTCGGCGGCGCCGCAACTGCGCGCCGCCTTCCTGGACTTCCGCAACAAGGGCATCACCGACGTCGTCATCGACCTGCGCTACAACGGCGGCGGGCTGGTCGCGGTGGCCAATTTGTTCGGCGACCTGTTGGGCCGCAACCGCAGCGCCAGCGACCTGTTTTCGCAGCTCAAATTTCGCCCGGAAAAAGCGGCCGACAACGACGACCGGCATTTGTTCACCTCTCAGCCCGAAGCGATCGCGCCGACGCGGATCGCCTTCATCGGAACCGGGTCGACAGCTTCGGCAAGCGAATTGGTCATCAACGGCATGCTGCCCTATCTGCGCACCAACATGACGCTGGTCGGCGACAATACCTATGGCAAGCCGGTCGGGCAGATCGCGCTCGACAATGCCGAGTGTGACGACCGGATGCGCGTCATCGCCTTCGCGCTCGCCAACGCCGACGGGCAGGGCGATTATTATAACGGCCTCGCGTCGCGCATCCCGAACAGCTGCGCCGCCGCCGACGATCTGAGCCTGCCGCTGGGCGACCCGCGCGAGGCGTCGGTCAGCGCCGCGATCAGCTTTCTGTCGGGCCAGACCTGCACGACGCGCATCGCCGACACGCGATCGGCCTCCGCCGACCGCCGGACCGGCGCGCCAGCGCGCGGTCCCGACATGCTGGTGCCCGCAAAGCCGACGACGGCGCAGCGCGAGTTGCGGGGGCTGTTCTGAGGACCTGAATCGGTTAGCCTTCCCCCCTGATGGGGGAAGGATACGACGTCTTATCGCGCGGAGCGGGCGGAGTTGGATGGGGGTGAAGGTGCGGCATGGCATGGTCCCATCAGGTCGAGATCACACCCCCTCCGCTGCGATTAGGAAGCAAGCTTCCAGGTCTCGCTGCCTCCCCCATCAAAGGGGGAAGGTCCGTGCGGCGCGCTCAAGCCGCCATCAATATGCCGTGATAGGCGCGGTCTTCGAAGGCCGTGCCGGCGCCCATCGCGACACAGGTCAGCGCATCGTCGGCGACCTGCACCGGCAGGCCGGTCGCGCGCGCGATCGCCTCGTCCATCCGGCCGAGCAACGCGCCCCCGCCAGTCAGGGTGATGCCTTCGTCGATGATGTCTGCGGCAAGTTCGGGCGGAGTGCGTTCGAGCGCGGCGCGGACGGCGCCGACGATCTGGCCCACCGGCTCGGCTAAGGCATCGGCGACCTCCGACTCCGTCACGCTGACTTCCGACGGGCGGCCGTTGACGAGGTCACGGCCCTTGACCGCCATGGTCATCCCGTCGCCCTGCGGCGCGACGGCGCGGCCGATCGTGTGCTTGACGCGCTCCGACGTCATCTCGCCAATCATCATATTGTGCTTGCGGCGGATGTGCGAGGCGATCATGTCGTCCATCTTGTCGCCGCCGACGCGGATCGAACTGCTGTGGGCGATGCCGCCGAGCGACAGCACCGCGACCTCGGTCGTGCCGCCGCCGATATCGACGACCATTGCGCCGCGCGGTTCGGCAACGGGCAGGCCGGCGCCGATCGCAGCGGCGAGCGGCTCTTCGATCAACTGGACCGCGAGCGCGCCGGCGTTGGACGCGGCGTCACGGATCGCGCGCCGTTCGACCATCGTCGAATCGGACGGCACGCAGACGACGACATTGCTGCGCCGGCGCAGGCGACTCGGCCCGCCGAGCGCCTTGTCGATGAAATGCTTGAGCATCTGCTCGGCGATTTCAATATCGGCAATCACCCCGTCGCGCAACGGGCGCAGCGCCTGGATATTGGCGGGGGTCTTGCCCATCATCGGCTTGGCGTCGTTGCCGACGACCTTGACGTGGCGCACGCCGCCGCGGGTTTCCAGGGCTATGACCGAGGGTTCGTTGAGAACGATGCCGCGTCCGCGGACGTAGATGACGGTGTTCACGGTGCCGAGGTCGATGGCGATGTCATAGGCGTTGGACGCAAAGCGGTCGAAGAAGCTCATGGCTGGGGGGTGGGCCTTCATGCGCGGAAAACAGCGGTTGCCGCCGGGCCGCGAGCGCCCCTGAGCATCCACGCCGGGCATGTGGGCGGGGGCGCGGCAGGTCAATCGGCCCGGCAGGCAGGCCGTTGGTTAATCGCGTCCGGCCGAGTAGCTGGTTCAGCGCGAAAACAGCTCGAACGGCGCCCAAAGCGCAGGATGGTCGGCCTTTGCCTCGCCATCGGTGCCGCGGCGCACGGCGCGAATCGCATCGCGCAGCGCGGCGGCCGGCTCGGCGCCCGCGCCCATCCCCCTGACGGTGCCGACCGACAGGCGGCGCGCGACGTCGTCGCGCACCGGCCAGTGACTGGCCATCACCCGCTGCGCGCCGGCGAGGAAGAAGCCCTGGGCGAGGCCCGAAAGCTGCGGCCGGTCGGCATCGGCGCCGGCGGCGGTGTTGCACGCCGACAGGATGACGAGCCGGGCGGGCAGGTCGAGCGCGCCGATCTCGCTGGGCTTGAGCAGCCCGTCGTCGTCGCCCGCCGCGGTCAGCAGCAGCGCCGGTTCGTCGAGCCCGTCGAGTTCGCCCGAGACGAGGCCGTGGGTCGCGAAGGCGAGAAGCGCGCCGTCGGGCACCGACGCGCCGCGCAGTTCGGCCTCGGTCGCCTGCGGCCCGACGAGCAGCCGTGCGCTGCCCGTGCCGAGCGCGGCGGCGAGCGCCGATAGCTCGCGATTCGCATCGGGAAGCGCGGGCAGATCGTCGATCGCGCGCGCGGTGCCCGCCGAGCGCATCGCCATCCGCTGCCCCGCCCGGCCGCCGTCGACGCCACCGAAGGCGATCAGCACGTCGCTCGCCGGAGCGGCGTCGGCATCCGCGCCGCCTTGCGGCGCGCGGACGAGCCGGCGCAGCGCGAGACGGTCGATCAGATAATCCTTGCCCCGCGCGTCGGGAACGAGCAGCCCGAAGGGCAGCGCCCCGAGCGCGCCGCCCGCGATCACCGCCAGCCGGTCGGCGCCGCGCAGCATCGCGCCCGCCTCGCCGGGAAAGAGCAGCGCGTAGAGCTGCGCCGCCGCCGCGCGGTCGAAGACACCCGCCGCGCCGCCGTCGATCGCGGCGCGCAGCCGCGCAACGAGCGGCTTCACCGGCGCATCGGCGGCGAGCAGATACTGGACGCTGCGCCCGCCCGCCACCGCGGTGACGAGCCACGGCCCGCCGAGATCGGTCAGCATTGCCGTCGCCTGTCCGCCGGGACTGGCAGCAGTCAGGTCGGCGAGGGTCGAGGGGGTGAAGAGCAGCCGCGCGCGGCGATCGGGCGCGAGGCCGGCGTCGAGCGCGGCGATCGTCCGGCGGTTGGCGTCCAGCGCCCCGGTCACGGCGGCAAGGTCGAAACCGGGATCGGGACGCGCGAGATTGGCGTCGAGCCGCGCCTCCAGCCCCTGCCGCGCCGCGAGCAACTGCCGCCGCTGGCCGACCACATCGGCAAAGGCGGGATCGGCGGCGGCGGCGCGCTCGCTGGCGGCGATGGCGAGCGCATCGTCGAGGCCGGTGCGCGCCGCCCATTGCTGCGCCTCGAACGCCTCTTCGGCCGCGCCGCGGCGCGCGAAGATCTCGGCGAGCCAGCCATAGGCGGGACGCTGCCGCTCGGCCTGCGCCGAGCCGCGCGCGAGATTGGCGTTTTCGGTGAGCGCGCGGAACAGATCGCGCGCATCGGCGACCAGATCGGCGGCGGGGCGCGTGTCGGCGCGGTCCTGGACGCGCAGGAGCTGAGCGCGCGACAGCAGCAGGTCGGGGTGTGCGGGCGGCATCAGCGTTGCGCGCAGCGCCACCGCTTCGCCCGCCGCATGCTCGGCGACCCGCCAGTCGCCGTTGGCGAAGGCCGCCTTGGCCAGATTGTCGCGCGCATTGGCGCGGTCGCGGTGCCCCGGAGGCAGGCGCGCATCGCGGACTTCGAGCAGGTGCTGCGCGAGCGGCTGCGCCTCGGCGCCCTTCCCTGTAGCGATCAGCGCGACGAGGCGCGTGTCGCGCGCGACGAGGGCGCGATCGCTTTCCGCGCCGAGCTGCGCGTCGATGATCGGCGTTGCCGCATCGAGGAAGGTCAGCGCATCGGCGTCGCGCCCGGCACGGATCAGCGCCTGCGCGAACTGGACGCGCATCGCGGCGCTGTTCTGATTCGGGCCGCCTGCCGCCTTGTCGGTCAGCTCGAAGGCGCGGCGGATCATCGGCATCGCGTCGTTCGGGCGGTTCACGCGCAGCAGGATCGCGCCGAGATTGGCGTAGAGATTCGCCATCATCGGATGGTCGGCGCCGAGCAGCGGCGTGAGTCGGCCGATGGCACCCTGCGCGGTCGCGATCGCGTCCTCGGTGCGGCCCGCCGAATAGAGATAGACGGTGCGGTTGGCGTTCCAGATCGCGACGTCGGGCGGCACGGGGTCGAGCGTCAGGGCGATTTCGGTTGCCTGCGCGTTGCGCGCGAGCGCGTCGTCGAGCCGCCCATGTTCGAGATAGGACGCGGCGAGGTTCGACAGCGTCGTCGCATAGACGCGTTCGTCGCGCCCTTCCGGCAGTGCCTCGAAATCGGCGATCAGCCGTTCGTTGAGCGCAAGCGCCGCGTCATGTTCGCCCTTGAAATTGAGGATATAGGCGCGTGCGCTGAGCGCGCTGCGCCAACTGGCACGGTAGGCCGGCGCCGCTTCGAGCAGCGGAGTGACGCGGTCGAGGATCGCGAGCGCCGGATCCATGTCACCCTGCACCGCCAGCGCCATCGCGACATAGAGCTCGCGCGCGGCGACCTCCGGATGGTTCACGGGATAGAGGCGCCGCGCCTCGGCCAGCGTCTGATCGGCGAGCGCGCGATAGGCGGCGGTGTCGGCGTCGGGCGTCGCGGCCTCGAACCGGGCGATCAGCGCGTCGAGCCGCGTCCGGTCGACCGCCTCCTGTGCCGCAAGCGTAGCCGCGCTTCCCATTATCACAATCGTCGCCAGCGCAAAGCGCGCCGCGCGGCCGGTTCTGCCCCGCATCGCCCATTCCCCCACATACAAGCGACCCAAGACCTTCTTGCGCCGGGTGCAGGGGGAAATTCAAGCGGTTTCGCAGGGTTGGGCCATCATGCAGTTTGCAGATAATCTTCGTATAGCGTCACCCTGAACTTCAGGGTCCATGGCCCGGCCTTTCCTTCTGCGCGGCCCCGGTTTCGAGGGCAGACCATGGATGCTGAAACAAGTTCAGCATGACGAAGGAGGAAGGAGGAAGGAGGAAGGATGCGCGATTCGCCCTAATCCACCACCAGATAATAGCGGGCGCTTTTCGCGCCGCCGTTGCTGAGTTCGATGCGGTAGCGCTGGGTGAAGACGGGGGTGAAGCGGCAGTCGCGGGCATGCGCGGGCGCGCGGTCGCAGACGAGCGCGCCGGCGGCGTCGAAGATGCGCAGGCGCATCGCCTGTTGCGGGGTCGAGCTGGCGGCGATCGTCGCCGCCTGCCCCGACAGGAAAAGCTGGTCCATGCGGGTCGCCGCGCCGGCCGCGAGCGTGCCGCGCACATAGCCGGGGCCGAGCGCACGGCCGCGCAGCGGCGGCGGCGCGCCGGGCAGCGCGGCGCGCCACGCCGCGACCGGATCGGGCGCATCGGTGTCAAGCGGGCGCGGGTTCCGGCCCTCGATACGCGGCAGCGTCGCGGCGAGGCGCTTCGTCTCGCCCGCGGCGAAGGCGGCGTCGGCGGCAGCGAGGTCGAGCGCGAGCCGGGCGGCGGGCGACAGCGCGGTATCGGTGGAGGCGCCGGAGGTCGGCGGCGCGCTGGCGGTCGCGCAGGCGGAAAGAAGCGCCGCGGCAGCGATCCCGGGTCCCAACGCCCTCATGCCCCCGCCCCCTTCACGACGAAGCGCGCGCCCTTGTCCGACGGCGCGAGGGTCAAGGTCAGGTCGTGCCGCTCTGCGATGGCGCGGGCGAGCGCGAGGCCGAGGCCACTGCCGGGCGCCCCCTGCGTGCCGGCGCTACGGTGGAAGCGCTCGAAGATCGCCTCGCGCTCGCCCTCTGGCACGCCGGGGCCGTCGTCGGCGACGGTCAGCACCGGACCGGGGGCGAGCGTCAGCCGTACCGCGCCGCCCGCGGGCACATATTTGAACGCATTGTCGAGCAGGTTGGTGACGAGCTGGGTGAGCTGCACCTCTTCGCCGTCGAAGACGACATGCGGCGCGATGTCCCACGAGAAGAGATGCCCTGATTCCTCGGCGCTGTCGGCGTAGAGTTCGCAGAGGCGCGTCACCATCGCGCTGAGATCGACGGGCCTGAGGCCGTGGCGGTCGCCCTGCCGCGCCTTGCTGGCGGCGATGTCGAGCAAGGATTCGAGCATCGCGACGAGCCGTTTGATGTCGCCGCGCGCCTCGAGCAGCCGCGCCGCGACCGCCTCGCCGGGCCGGGCGGCAAGCGCCCTGGTCAGCCGGCCGTCGAGGTGCATCAGCGGGGTGCGGATTTCGTGCGCGATCTGGTCCGACGCGTCGCGATAGGCCTCTATCAGCCGCTTCTGCCGCGCGAGCGCGGCGGCGCTGTGGGCGGTCAGCTCGTCGATCTCGTCGGCGCGCGCGGGCGGCGCCATCGCGGCGAGCCGTTCGTCGTCGGGATCGCGGAAGGCGTCGTTGATCCGTTCGATCCGCCAGTGGAGCCGCCCCGCCGCGACGCGGCCGAGCAGGCCGACGAGAAGCAGGAACAGCGCCCCGCCGCCGAGGAAGACGAAAGCGACGTGACGCAGCAGCGCGCCGTCGTCGCCGGTCTCGCGCGCGACGACGAGTTGAAGGTCGGGCGCGAGGCGGGTGGCGCGGGCATAGGCGTCGGTGCCGCGGCCGATACGGATAGTGCCGCTTTCCGACACCGCGGGATCGAGGCGCGGCCAGACGGGGATGTCGCCCGCGAGCCGCGCGCCGTCGGCATCGGCGAGCAGATAATGCGGGACGCTGCCGTCCGAGGGGGTGATGGCGAGGCGGTCGTGGATGCGGCGTTCGAGCTCGGCGCGGCCGCCGGTCGCATAGATGTCGACGAGACCGGCGAGGTCGACGTCGACCGCCTTGCGCGCCGAGGTCGCGATGGTCGCGCGGATCGTCTGGTCGGTGAGCGCCCACAGTCCCGCGACGAGCAGCAGCGAAAGCAGCATCGCGAGGCCGACGAGGCGGGTGAAGATCGAGCGGCGCGCGGCGATCGCTACCTCCCGTCGAGCAGGCGGTAGCCCGAGCCCCAGATGGTTTCGAGCGCGGGCGCCGCGAACCCCTCCTCCAGCTTGCGGCGCATCCGCCCGACATTGACGTCGACGACGTTGGTCTGGGGATCGAAGGACATGTTCCACACGTCGCGCAGCAGCATTTCGCGCGTCACCACCTCGCCCGCATTCTCCATGAAATAGCGGAACAGCTCGAACTCGCGCGGGCTGAGCGACAGATGCCGGTTCTGGCGAAAGGCGGTGCGCGCCTTCACATGGCATTCGAAGGCGCCGTAGAGGATCACCGCGCTATGCTCGCGCCCCGCGGCGCGGCGGTGGAGCGCGCGCAGCCGCGCCATCAGTTCCTCGGCCTCGAACGGCTTGGCGAGATAATCGTCGGCGCCGCCGTCGAGCCCCTCGGCGCGGTCACTGGTGCGGCCGAGCGCGGAGAGCATCAGCACCGGCGTGCCGACCCCGCTTTCGCGCAACCGCTTGAGGATGGTCAGCCCGTCGAGGTCGCCGAGCATGCGGTCGAGGATGATGACGTCGAAGCGCTCCATCCCGGCGCGCAGCAGGCCCGCGGTGCCGCTGGCCTCCCAAACGATGGTGTCGCCGCGCGCGGCGGCGAGCGTCTGCACCTCGCCGGCGGCGCGCTGATCGTCCTCGACATAGAGAATCTTCAGATGGTCCATGATGGCGGCGCGGCATCCCCCCAAGGCGCGACCCCGGCCTTTCTGGCATAGCCGAAAGGCCGGGGCAAGCGCGGCATCAGCCCAGATCCTCGACCGAGACCCAGCCCCTGGTGCCGTAATTGTCCTTCACCTCGATGAACAGGCCGCTGCGCTGGCCGGTCGGCACGACTTCGGTGCCGGCGCGCAGGTCGCGCACGCTGGCGCCGTCGGCGGCGGGCGTGGCGCGCATCACCGTGTCGACCGCCACCTTCGCGTCGGACGTCGCCGCCGCCGCCGCGACGACGGCGGGCTGCGCCCGTGGCACCGCTGCGATCGCCCCGCCCTGCGCGGTCACCGAATTGAACGCCTTGACGAAGGCCTCGACGAGCATCTTGCCGTCCTTGCTGCCGCCATAGCCCGCCGCGTTGGCGCCGGCGGTCCAGGCGTTGCCGCCGCCGAAGCTGAGCGTGCTCTTGCGCACCTCGCCCGAGCCGGCGACGATCGCCTGGCCGGTCGCGGGGCTGAGCAATTTGATGCCTGCGGCGACGCGCTTCTTCTTGCCGCCGAGACCGCCGAACATGCCGAGCAGCGCGCCGCCGACCGGCACCTTCGAGATCAGGCTGCCCGCCGCGCCCGAGCGCACCAGCCCCTCGACCGCCGCCGATTTGGCCACCTCGATCGACTTGTCGACCTCTTCGGAATCGCCGGCGATGACGTTCATCAGGAAATCGGCCGGGGCGCCGCCCGCCGCGCTGTGCGGGGTGAAGCAGCCCGATTCGAGCGCGAGCGCGTTGATCAGCTCGCGCGGCGAGCCGAGCCCGTAGTCGGACCAGCCCTGCGTCTCGCCCTCGACCACGGCGATGCTGCCGTAGCTTTGCGCGCATTTGGTCAGCGCGACCTCTTCCTTGTCCGCCGCAAGCGCAGCGGGCGACGCACCCGCGAGCAGCACGGTCGCGGCAATGGCGGCAATCGACTTGTTCATGAAACCCTCCCTCATCGGAAAAACCGAAGGAGAGAATGGACCGCGCGCACCGCGCGGCCCACACACCATGGCTGTCATTCCGATGACAATGCCGGTTAGGATTCGTCCGCCGGGCCTATTTGACCCCGAAGGAGACGAGGCCGCCGAGCAGCGCCTCGGCCTTCGTGCGGAGCGCGGCGGCGTCGAGCGGCGCGGCGGACGCCGCGGACGGCGCTGCGGCGACGGACGCCGCGGGCGAAGGCGTTCCGGCCGCGGGCGTCCAGCGGTCCCAGCCGCCGTCCGGCGCCGCCGCGATCAGCGCACCCGGGGCATCGGCATAGGGATTGGTGGGCACCGCCGGCTTTGCGGCGAAGGCCGCGACCCCGAGGATCGTGTCGACCGAGGTGCCGTGCTGGACGGTATAGTTGACCCCCATTTCCTGGCCGCCCGGTCCGGCGAGGAAGCCCGACCAGCTCACGCGGCAGTTGGTGCCGCAATCGCTGCCGGTGCTCGTCACATTGCCGAAGGCGCCCCGCCCGTCGAAGCCCCCGTTGTTGAGCGACAGTTCGCTCGACGACAGATTGGCGAGTCCGCCGGCGGTCTTGGCCGTGTAGCGATTGCTGTTATAATCAAAGACCAGTTCTATCCCGATCTTTACCTCCGTGTTGAACAGCACCGCGGCGGCGCCACTGACCAATTGGCCCGGCGCGGCAGCGCCGCCGCGCTGCGTCGGGCTGGTGCCGCCGACCAGGTCGTAATCGACCCGGCCCGACGTCGGCAGGTCGGTGGCGGGCGTTCCGGCGATGATATGATAGCCTTGGTTGGCGCTGAGCGTGACGGATCCCTTGCCGCCGGTCCCTGCGTTGCGGACCATATCCAGTGTGCCGCCCGTCCAGCGCGTCCATTGCAGGGTGCCGCCGCCGCTGGTGCCGCTGTCGGCCTGCGTCGCGGTGCCGATCCGGTCGTATCCGCCATAGGTGCCGAGCCGGCGCAGCCCGACGATCCGGCCATCGGCGTCGATCTCATAGCCCAGATTGCCGTCGGGGTTCGACGTGACCGACGGGTTGATCGGGTGGATCGTATAGGCGTCATAGGTCGAATTGAGGGACGCGTCGGCGCTGAACAGATTGTCGGTCACGAAGGTCGGTTCGGGATTTTCGGCGATGGGCGGCGGGGTCGTCGAACCGTCGTCGCCATCGGTTCCGCCGCTGTCGCCGCTATCGCCCGTGGCGCCGGGCACGGCAAAGGCCGCCGTCCCCTGGATCTTGTTGCTGGACGCGACGCGGATATCATAGCTGATCCCGGCGTGCGACGCGCCCTGCCCGGCAAGGAAGCCCTGCACGAACGTTCCCCGGTCGACCTTCGCCCCGTCGGACGTGACAGTTTCGAGGCGGTCCGAAAAACGCCGCGCGCCCAGCCCGTCGTCCTGGATCGCCATCGACGGCGCCTCGACCCCGCCCGTGCTGGCGAAGCTGTAGGTTTCGCCGCCGAACGCCACATCGGCATCGAGCCCGGCCTTCAGCGTCGCGAAATCGACCGCGAACCGACCGGCGAAACTGCCGCTGCCCGCCTGCGCGTTGGTCTGGGTCGGACGGGTGAAGCCGACCAGATCATAATTCACCAAGCCGCTGGTCGGCAGGTCGGTCACGGGCGTGCCCCAGATCGAGTGCCAGGACTGGCTGGCCCACGGCTGGGCAACGAAGGACTGGCCGTTTGAATTGCGATAATCGGCCTGCACATGGGTCAGGCGCGACCAGCCGATCACGCCGCCATCGCCGCCCTTTTCGACCGTCGTATCGACATTGCCGGTGTAGGTGACGCTGTCGCGCGAGCTGGTCGCCTCGACAAGCTGGCCGTCGGTGACGGTCATCGCCGTCGCGGTCGCACCGCCGCTGCCGCCCGGGCCGGCATAGAGGAAATAATTGCCCGCCGCGCCCGGCGCCGCGATGCCGTCGTTCTGGATCGGGTCCGGATCCGGATCGAGGTCAGTGCCCGGATCGAACGTGCCGACCGCGCCGAAAGCCACCGCCCCCTGAATGCGCTCGGCAGTCTGCCAATTGGTGTTGTCGAGCGTCTGATAGGTCAGGCCGACGCGCTCCTCCGAGCCGCCGAAGCCGCCATAGAAGAAGATGCTGCACGTGGCGCTGGCGCAGGCGCCGCCAGCGCCCGTCATCGTACCGGTCAGATTGAAATCCCGGCTGACGCCTCCCATGCTGACCAGCGCGCCCGTATCGCGCCCCGCCGAGGCGAAGTCGTAGCGCACATCGCCGCTCTCCTCGGGCATGACGATCATGCCGTCGAAGCCGTAGCTGAGGTTCGACGGGCCGAAACCGATCGTCAGATTGGCGTCGAAGCTGCCCGGCCCGGCCCGGCCCGAGGCGAAGACGGGTTTCGTCGCGGCGAGCACCTCATAATCGATCGTGCCGGTCGTCGGCAGCGGTCCCGCGAGCGGCGCGACCACGACCCACGGGATGCCGGTCGCGCTGGCGCCGGTGTTGCCGTTGCGGAAATAGACGCTGCCGTCGACATAACGCCCGACGACGACCGATTCGTCGCCTGCGACGTCGACGGCCTGCGCCGTGCCCATCTTGAGGTCGCCGGCATCGACGAGCGCGCCGGTCTCGTCGAGCTGCGGCGTTTCCGACGCCTTCATGCTCACGCCCGCATGCGTCGCAAAGGCCAGCGCGCCGCTCGCGCCGCTGGGGAAGCTGAAGGGATTGTCGGCGAGCGGGGGGCCGTTGTTGATCGGCAGGCCCGCGAACTGGTCGGGATCGGCGCCGGTTTCCAGCCAGGCCAGATAGTCGATTAGGAATTGCAGCGTCTCGCCCGAAACCGCGCCCTCCAGCACCCCGGCGCGGTCGAGCGCGGCGAGATAGGTTTCGACCTGATCCGCCGTCAGCGCCGTATAGTCCGAGGGGCGGCCGCCGTCCGCGAGGAAGGCGTAATAGGCCTGCACGGCCGAGAGCCAGCTCGCATAGACCGGCAGCCCGGTATAGTCGGCCGGATCGCCCCCGCCCGCGAGGAAGGCGTAATAGTCGCCGAAGAAGGCGTTGAGGCCCGCATGAGCGGAAAAGCCGCCCGCCGCCTGAAGCGCCGCCAGATAGGCGGAGACCTGGTCCGGCGTCAGCGCCATATAGCCGGCGGGCAGCCCGCCGTTCGCGAGATAGGCGTAATAGGCGTTCAGCGCCGACACATAAGTGCCGTAGATCGGCAGGCTCGAATATTTCGCGGGATCGCCGCCGCCCGCGAGGAAGGCGGCATAGCCGTTGAAAAAGGCATTGAGGTTCGCATAGGCCGAAAGCCCGCCCGCCGCCTGAAGCGCCGAGAGATAGGCGGAAACCTGTTCCTGCGTCAGTGCCGTATACCCCCCGGGCAGCCCGCCGCCCGCGAGGAAGGCATAATAGGCATTCAGCGCCGACACATAATCGGCATAGGCGGGCAGGCCCGTATATTTTGCCGGGTCGCCGCCTCCGGCGAGGAAGGCGTAATAGGGCGCGAAGAAATCGTCGAGCGGCGCATAGGCCGCGAGCCCGCCCGCCCCGCTGAGCGCGGCGAGATAGGCCCGGACCTGCGCCTGCGTCAGCGCGGTATAATCGGCCGGCAGCCCGCCGCCCGCGAGGAAGGCGTAATAGGCGTTCAAGGCCGACACATAATCGGCGTAGACGGGGAGCCCGCTGAAGCCGTCGGGCGCGCCGCCGTCCGCGAGATAAGCGAAATAGCCGTTGAGCAGGTCGGCGTTGGCGCCGAGCAGATCGGCCAGCCGGCCCGAGGCCGCGACCGCGCCCAGCCACGCCTGGAGCGTCGCGAGGCTCTGTTCGTCATAGGCGGCCGGCAGCCCGCCGCCCGCGAGATAGGCGGCATAGGCGTTCAGCGCCGCGGCGAAGGCGGGATAGTCGGGCGGCACCGGCAGGCCCGCATATTGGTCGGGATTGCCGCCGTCCGCGACGAAGGCGAGATAGCCCGTATAGAAATCGGCGAGATCGTCGAGGAAGGCCCCGCTCGCCCCCGCCGCGGCCAGCGCGTTCAGATAGGCCCGGATCTGCGCCTGACTCAGCGCGGCATAGGCCGAGGGCACGCCGCCGTCCGCGAGATAGTCGTAATAGGCGCCGAGCGCCTGCGCATAGCCGGCGAAGATGTTCGCGTTGAGCCCGGCGAAGGCGTCGGCCTGTCCGCCGCCCTGCACGAACGCCAGATAGGCGGCGAAGAAATCGGCCTCGGCGCCGAGGAAGCGGTTGAGCGCACCCGCCGCCTTCAGCGCCGCGAGCTGCGCCTGCAATTGGGCGAGATCGGCGCCCTGATAGTGCGAGGGCAGCCGTCCGGCCGCGAGCCACGCGAAATAGCCGTTCAGTTGCGCCGCATAGCCCGCGAAAACGTTGGCGGGCAGGCCCGCGAAGGCGTCGGGCGCACCGCCGTCCTTCAGCCAGGCGAGCCAGGCGGCATAGAATTGCGCCTGATCGCCCGCGACCGACGCGAGCAGGCCGGTGTCGGACAGCGTCTGCAACCAGCCCTCGAGCGTTTCGGCGTCGAAGGCGGCATAGGCGCTAGGCGGCCTGCCGCTCGCGAGATGGGCGGACAGGGCCGCGAGCGCGGCGCGATACTGGCCGGCGAAGGCGAGACCGCCGTTCGCGAGATAGCTTTGCAGCAGCGCGCGATCGGCGGCGGCGAGCTGCGCGGCAAGGCCGCTGTCGGACAGGAAGGCGATATAGCGGCCGAGCGTCTCGGCGCTCGCCTGTGTGAAGGCGGCCGGATCCCCGCCGCCGCGCACGAAGGCGAAATAGGCGCGGGTCAGGTCGACGAAGCGGCCGGTGAACAGGTCGGGATCGCCGCCATCCTGCAGGAAGGCAAGATAGGCCGCGGCCAGCGTGCGGTCGCCGGCGCCGAGATCGGCGAGCCGCCCGCTGCGGTCGGCATAGGCGAGGAAGGCGTGGATGTCGGCGAGGCCCGCGGCGTCGAAGCTCGACGGCGCGGCGCCCGAGCGCAGCAGGTCGAGATAGTCGCCGAGGAAGCCCGCATAGGCGGTCAGGAAATCGGCGCGCGACCCGCCCCCGGCGAGCCACGCCAGATAGGTGCGGACGATATCGGCCTGCGCCGCCGGAAAGGGCGTGCCGCCATAGGCATGGGCAAGGCCTCCGGCGCCCGCGACGAGCCGCGCGAGGTCGCCGCTGGGGAAAGTCTCGATCGCCGGATTGGCGGCTGCGGCATCGACGCGACGCGCCGCCGCCAATATGTCGCTCGCCGCCCCCGCGGCCGCGAGCGCGTCGCCGAGCGTCACCGGCACGCCGTTCTGTGCCGCCGCGACCGGGCCGCCCTCCGCCATCGCGGCGACCGTCGGCGTTTCGGCGTCGGGCGTCGCCTGCGCGCCGTTCGAGACGGTGCGCTCGGGCCGCCCGCCAGGCACGAAGGCGAACATCTCGCCCGCACCGAAGCGCCGCGGCGCGTCGGCCGGACCGACGCTCGCGGTGCCGCTCAGCACATGGCCGCGCCCGGCGCCGTCGGCGCCGACGCTGAAGCTGGCGGCCGAGGCCCTGCCCGCAACGCGGCCCTCCACCCCGTCCGGCATCCGCACCACCGTGGTGCCGTCGCCGCCCGCGACGGTCAGGCTGCCGGCATAGAGGTCGACGCTGTCGTCGGCGTTGATCCGATAGTCGGCGCCGCCGAGCACCGACACCACCGCGCCATTGTCGAGCCGGATCTGCCGGAGTCCGTCGACCTGGCTGACCCGCTCGCCGATCGCGAGCGCCGTGTCGCCCTTCGACGAGAAGAGGATGTCGCGCGCGAGCGCGGGGTTGGCCAGCGCCAGGCCGGAGGCGGTGACCATCAGCGCGGTGCCGAGGCGAAGCTTGCGATTGGGGGTCATGGCGTCATCTCTCCCGAAGACCGATGGATCAGAACTCGAAGCGGACGCCGACCGACGCGGTCCAGCGTTCGTAATCGTAAAGCGCGATGTTGCTCCAGTTGCGGGTGTAGGTGGCACGCGGCTGGAGGAAGACATGGTCGGTGAGCGCGACTTTGACGCCCGCGCTCAGGTCGACGCGCTCGTCCTTGCGCTCGGTCAGGAACAGCGGGTCGGCGCGGTCGTAGCGACGCAGGTCGAAGGCGGCGCCGGCGACCAGCGCCAGCCGCTGCGCGACCGGAAATTCGCCGCCGATGTTGGCGCCGGCGAACCAGTTGGATTCGGCGTCGCCGGCGCGCCGGCGCGCCTCTTCCTTGCCGCCGGTGAGGCCCGCGGCGACGGTGCGCGTGACATAGCCGACCCCGACGCTGTAGCGGTCGGCGTCGCGCAGCGGCGCGCCGTCGTAGTCGAGGCGGTTCCACTGCGCCGACAGGGTCAGCGCGCGGCCGCCGCCGAGCGGCTTCGTATATTGGCCGATCGCGCCATAGGCGGTGCGGTAGCCGTCGTGGCCGAGCCAGAATTTCTGCACCTGCCCCGACAGCGAGACGACGTCCTGATTGGCGAAGCTGTGCGCATAGCCCGCGGTGCCGGTCAGCGCCGCCTGGTCGAAGGCGCGGCTGTCCATATTGTCGCGCCAGTTGCCGAGCAGGCTCGCGAACAGCCGGTCCTGCCGCCCGACCGCGGTGACGGCGGAGACGCCGCCCTGGATCTCGTAGAATTCATCGCCCTGCGCGACCGCGCCCGGCCCGAGCGTGCCGGGGCCGAGGAAACTGAACAGCGGGATGACGATGGTGGTGAGGTCGGTCGCGGCGTTGACATTGTCGTCATAGCCGCCGCGCACGTCGAAGAAGCCCGAGACGTCGGAGCCGCCGCCGGCGATCTGCTTGTCGAACTGGCGGACGAATCCGGTGAAGCGCTGGCGCACCGGGTCGGGCAGCGTCGGATCGTCGACGACGGTGGCGAACAACTGCCGCGCGGTGTCGATGTCGCCGGCGAGCGCATAGGCGCGGGCGAGCTCGGCGCGCGCCGGGGCGTTGTCCGGCTGCACCGCGAGCACGCGCTGGAAGGCGATGACCGCCTCGCCGTAATGGCCGGCGTCAAGCGCCGCGATGCCGAGCCGATAGTCGAAATCGGGATCGCCGGCGCGCGCGGCGACCTCGGCCGCCAGCGCCTCATAGTCTTGCGCCTGCGCCGCCGCCGCGGGCCCGCCCGCCGCCATCGTCCCCGCCGCCATCGCCGCGAACCAGACCCACCAATGTCTCGCCATCGCCCCCACCCGTCGCTCGTTTACACTGGCGACGATCTAGGATCGGGAGGGGTGCGATGTCCGGTGACGAGTGCCGTCGCAATGATGACAATCGCCGACAGGAAGAGGACGGCGCGGCGCGGATTGCCCGACGAATCAATCGGCTGCGCGGCGGCCCGCATAGGCCATGCATCGACCGGCATCGCCGATTCGCCCGGCCTGCGCGTCCGGCGCCTGCCCTGTTCAGGCGGAATCGCATGTCACATGGCAGGACAGCGCCCGAACGAGATTCGGGACCTGAATCCTCGTCATTCCCGCTTTCGCGGGAATGACGCGCGCGCGGCGACCAAGAATAGCCGCCGCCCCATGCCGGGAAGGACGGGACGGCGGCCTAGTTGTCCCTCAGGGGAGGGAGTGCGAGAGAAGGCGTGTTGCGGTCCAAAAAACCGGGCCGATGCTTGCCCGGGAGCAAGCGAGGCATCGGCCCGAAGCGTTCCCCCAGTGGAGAGAGGACCCGGAATGTCTTTCTGCCTTCCCCCTCCTCTTCAGAGGAGGGGCAGCGAAACTTGCGGGCTTGCCCGCTAGTTGCAGCGGGGTGGTGTTCTGCCGCCGTGCGCTGCCGCGCACCACCACCCCCAACCCCTCCTCTGAAGAGGAGGGGCTTACACGCGGCATCAGAATTTCTTGGCGATGCTGAACCCGATGATGCGGGGATCGAGGGTGAAGACGTTGGTCGTCAGGCCCGAGTCATCGGAGTTGAGGAAGGCATCGGTGATCGGGGTCGAGTTGAAGACATTCTTCACATAGGCCTCGATGGAGAGGTCGTCGGGACCATCGACGCGAAGCGAGATGTTGAAGTTCGTCCAGTCGCGCAGCCGGTCGTAGGGGTTGAGGTTGTAGACCCGTGCCCAACTCTTTGCCTGCCAGTAACCGTCGCCGCGGATAGTCGCGCTCCAGTCGCCGTCGAACGGGATCGTATATTCGGCCCCGAGGTTGACGGTCCAGCGCGGCGAGTTGGGAAGCTCGTTACCCGAGAGATCGGTGTAAAAACCAGCGCCGCCATTAAGCTCGGGATAATTGGCCGGATCATAGAGTTGTCCAGTGTGCGAGTCCGTCACGCGAGTCCCCAACGGAGCAAGAGCGCCGGCAACGCCGCCACACATTGTCCAAGAGCGCTGAATACCTTCGTTGCTCTTCAGCCATGTTTCCGCAATGTGAATGGGTATTACGCAATTGGACGGCAACTGAACCCAGGGTTTGGTGACGACATAATCGGGATTTCCGAGGGTTCTGTTCATCGGGTCGATCGATTGCTGCCCCTTGCTGATCCGCGTCTTGAGATAGCCGACATTGGCGTTGAAACGCAGCCGATTGACCGGCTCGAACACGGCGGACAGTTCAGCGCCCCAAACCTTGGCATCGAAATTCTCATTTACCGCTGTACGGTCGCGGATCTGTGACACTTGATAGTCTGAATAGTCATAATAGAATGCGCCCGCATTGAGTGTCAGCCGTCCTCCCATCAGAACATTCTTTGTCCCTATTTCGAAAGCATTCACGAATTCCGGTTCGAATGTCTGTCCGTAATTGACTGCTGTTAGTTCAAGTCCGGGCAGCCAGCCCATTCTCGTATAGAGGTCGAATGTCGCTTTCGATATGTAGCCACCATCGAGCAAGTCTTGGGCTGTGGCGTAGCCTGGCGTCGGCGGATTGAAGCCGCCAGCCTTATATCCGCGGCTAAAGAAGGCATAAACGAGCGTGTCGTCGGCGAAACTAATGTCGGGTTGCCAATCCAGCCCGATCCGGCCTGTATATTCGCCCCATGTATGGCTGATTGTACCTTTCGCTGGATAACCCTTGTTGATAAAACCACCGCCTTGAAATGTCGGCGCAAGTAGCAATTGACTCGGAATTACAGTGAAACTCTTCTTGTCGCGAGTATAACGCAAGCCGGCTGTCAATTTCAGGCTCGGATTTATGTTGTAATATACCTCGCCGAACAGTGCCCAGCTTTCGAGTTTATAAGGATTCGAAGAACGAAAATAATTGTGCCCTTCTCCGTTGATTTCTTCGACCGGATTAGGATCTATATATGGACAATATGCGCTCTCTTCAATCGGTACGGAAGATCCGTACCGTTCATCCCAGGCGATGCGGTTACAGAGAGCAATATCCCCGGTTTGGTTAAACGGGCTCATCATTGAAAGAGCCGAAAGGACATTGCTCATCACATAATAGTCATTCTGCGTCCTGAATTTGGTGTAATTTCCTCCGATGCTAAAATTGAACGGCCCCGTAAAATCAGATTGGAGGCGCAGCTCTTGCGCGAATTGCTTAGAGCGCGCGGAAGAGACGTCGAAGGTTGCCAAAGTGTCGGAACAGCCGATCTGAGGATCGCAAAATATACCACCGGGCGCCATGTCTCGCCACTGGCTCGGACCGGCTTGGGCATTCACCCATTGGGAGGTATCATTGAAGATCGGTAATGAATTGAAGCGATTATAGTCTTGGAAGCTATAGACATTGTCCCAATTCCAAGCTGTCTGTGAGGACAGAAGCAAGCTATCGGACAAATCGACGTCAAGGTTAAGTGCTAGAATATCGGATTTGGCGCGATACACAGGATCGCGAACCGATGAGATTTCTCGCAGGTTGCGCGACTGCATCATGCCACCGTAAACGTCCGCTGCGGGATCGAGTAAGCGAGCTTTTTCTATTACCCCGCCGGGTCCAGGCAATCGCCCGGAAGAGAAGACCGTTTCCGACAATGCAAGGCCATAGACATATCCGAGCGCTAGCCCATCCGGCGTGCCGAAAGCCGCGTCGTCATAGAGACTCCCTGCCTTGCAGCCCGTACTGAAGAGTGCCGCTCGGAGTTCTTGGACATTTGCATAGGTTGAGCGAGGGCTCGCCTCCCGTGTCGGCGTCGACCCGATCTTATCGGGCCTATCATCGCGGTGGCAAAGCTGCTTGCCGGTGCGCGAGCGGCTGTCTTCCTCGTGGAAACGCTCCCAGATAACATTGCCGCGAATCCATGACTTGTCGAAGCCAAGCGTCGCGCGAAGCGAATAAAGATCACGCCCATTGATCCGGTTCTTCGTTACCGAATTGTAATCGTATCCGTCGCGATCGGTCATCGCTCCGGCGATACGGATCCCTAGTTCGTCGGGAACGATCGGCACGTTGAGCATCGCGGTCAGGCGGCGGCTGTTATAGTTGCCTACCTCACCTTTGATGTTGCCCTCAAAGGTGTTCAGCTTCGGCTTGGCCGTAATCAGGTTGATGACACCGCCGGTCGCGTTGCGGCCATAGAGGGTGCCTTGCGGACCGCGCAGCACCTCCAACCGCTCCATGTCGAAGAACTCCTGCTCGAAGAAGCGGTTGTGGATGATGCCGATGTTGTTGAATGCCACCGCCACGCCGGGATCGCTGGTAGCAGAGACTGCCTTGGTGCCGATGCCGCGGATCGAAATATTGTAGCTGGTGAAATTGGATTTGGAGAAGGTCAGGTTCGGCACCGCGCGCATAATGTCGGCGCCGCTTTCGATTTTCTGTTCCTCCAGATTCTTCTGCGACATCGCAGTGATGGCGATCGGCACGTCCTGCGCCGATTCCACGCGCTTCTGCGCCGTGACGACGATCTCGTTGCCGCGGTAACCGTCATCGGCCGCGGCCTGCGGCCCTGCAGCACCCGCCTTTGGCGCGGCGCGGATCACCAGCACGCCGGACTCGCCCCAGCTTGCCTCCAGCCCCGATCCGGCGAGCAGCCGGTCGACCGCTTCGCGTACGGTGTAGTCGCCTTCCAGCGCCGGCGCCCGCTTGCGGCCGATGGTCGCGCTGTCGAAGCTGATCTGCTGGCCGGTGGCGCGCGCCAGCGCGCGAAGGCTGGACGGCAGGTCCTGCGCGGGAATCGACAGGTGGGTGCGGTTTTCCTGCGCGATCGCGGGCGCCGCGAGCGCGGAGGCGATAAGCGCGGCCGACGCGATCGAGCCACGGAGTGCGAGTCTTGAAATCAGCATGTGATCCTCCCCAGTTGCAGCGCCCGTGCGGTCCGGCGGTTTCGCCTGGAACCCCGCGGGGCGCGGGAGGACGACGTGTCCAAAGGACCGGCTCCGCCTCGATCGGAACCCGTCGCCCTTCAGGCCCGCTTTCGGGCCTTCCCGGAAAAGCATGACGCACGAGAGGCGCGGAGGGGACGCTTGGGCCGGCGAAAAGCTTTGACAGGCTGGTTTAGCTCCTTGGAAAACGCCACAAAAAATCGCGAACTATGTGACCTGTGGGATTCAGCTTTACGGCACCGTCCTCTGCTCTTCGTCATGCTGAACTTGTTTCAGCATCCATGGTCCGCGCTCTCGGTCAAAGCTGCGCTTGTGGCGAGGGCAGGCCATGGACCCTGAAACAAGTTCAGGGTGACGAAAAGGCAACGCGGTGAAGAATCCCCACAAACTATTTTGCTTTCAAAAGCACCGCGCCGTCGGCGCTCGTCCGTCGCACCGGATAGAGCGCCGCGATGCCTTCGACGAAGGCGTCCACGTCGCCCGCCTTGTAGACGCCGTCTATCGCGATGGTCGCCAGGGCGGGGTCGGCCAGCCTGATCTGCCGCGTCGAATAGCGGTTCATGCGCTCCACGGCGCGCGCGAGCGGTTCGCGGTCGAAATTGATGAGGCCCTGTTCCCAGCTCAGCGATTGCGACAGGTCGGGACGGCTGATCCGCGCGGGGGCGACGACGCCGATAGTGTCGACGAGCTGGCTTCCCGCCTTGAGCACATAGCGCCGCGGTGCGGCCTGTCCTTCGGCCATGCGGTCACCGCGGTCGCGCACCTCGACCTGGCCTTCATAAAGGATGACGCGGACCTGTCCGTCGATCAGTTCGACGCTGAAACTGGTGCCGACGGCGACGACCAGCTTGTCGCCCGCCGCAACGGTGAAGGGGCGCAGCGGGTCCTTCGCGACATCGAATTTGGCGCGGCCTTCGAGCAGTTCGACCTGCCGCGCCGCGTCCTTCATCCGCACCTTGACCTCGGTCACCGCATCGAGCGACATGCGCGATCCGTCGTCCAGCACCGCCAGTTGCCGCTCGCCGATGTGGGTTGCATAGGCGGCGGGCCGCATGGCCAGCCACGCGAATCCCACCGTCAACGCAAGCAGCAGGCCGGCCGCGACGGCCATGCGCCGCGTCAGCCACCCCGGCGATGCCGTCCGCCAGCGCCGCCGGTTCGCCTCGCCATAATCGGCCAATGCCTGCGTCCGCAGCGCGATCCCCTGCGGCCAGTCGCCGACCGCGCCGGTCGCTTGCCAGACGCCGGCGGCCTCCTGGAGCAGGTCGGCGTGGCCGGGCTGCGCCAGCCAGGCGTCGAAATCGGCCCATTCGGCCGCGCCCAGATCGCCTTCGGACAGGCGGATGCACCACATCGCGGCGGCTTCGCTTGCCGCATCCTCTGCGGTCGGGTCCGTCATCGCCCGGTCGTCCTGGCTCATGGCGCGTCCCTCATTTCCTTCATCAGATGGGCCATTGCGCGAGCCACATGCCTTTTTACCGCGCGGGTGGAAATGCCATAAGCGTCGGCAATCCGGTCCTGCGCCAGATTTTCCAGCCGAAACAGGACAAAAATCGTTCGCGTGCGATCGGGAAGCGCGCCGATCGCCGCCTCCAGCCTTTCGAGTTCGGTGCGCCCCGCGACGATGCGGAAGGGGTCGATCGGGTCGACGCCGGCATCGTCGGCCCGCCCGACCATGTCCAGAAACTGCGTCCGCACCCGAAAGCGCCGCGCACGGTCGGCGAGCAGATTGGACGCCATCTGGAAGATATAGGCTTCGGGCGCTTCCACTGCGCCGCGATCGCGGGCCAACAGCTTGGCCAGCAGCTCCTGCGTCAAATCCTCCGCCTCCGCCCGATCGCGCACCCGCCGCAGGAAATAGGCGAGCAGCACCGGACGCCATCGCCGGCCGAGGGCGCTCCGATCCTCAGCCGACTGCACGGCGCGGCTGCCTGCCAGGGGCGCGGGCAAGGATGTGCGGATTCACGGCCATGACTCTATAGACGCACCAGCGGGCGCAAGGGGCACCCGTTTTTTCCACAGCCACAAAATGACCCCCCGCACGCACCCGATGCTATCGGATCGCGCTTGATGCCGTCGGAGGATGAAAGGCGACGTGCCGCGGTTTCCCGCGGTTTTCAAAGAAAAGGTCGAACGATGTCGGATGAAAACCTGGAGCGGGCGAGGGATTCGAACCCTCGACCCCAACCTTGGACAAGGTTGGAGAAGAAAATCCCAAAAGGGAATAGCCGAAAATTGCTGTTTTATCAAGAATTTCCAAACGGGTAGCGGTGGACCGCTCTGATATAGTCCGTCGTGCTCTGGCCAAGTCTGGAGTGAGCTATTTATGGGGCCGTTAGCAATCCCTGTTGCGTTCTTAATTCTGGGGTACGCCAGTAGACGGCTTTGCTCGCAATCGCCTGAAGTTTGAATAACCTCCTTACGGATGAGCTTCCGTTCGTTTTGATCGATGGTAGCATAATACCGCACATTGATGTCTCGGAGACCGGGATAGGCTCACAGCGATCCGCTGTCGCGAATGGAGTATTTTCCTCCATGTCGGAATTGACCTACCTTGAAACCTTTGCGACCAACTTTGCGGCTCAGTAGCTGCAGAAGCAGCCAGAAATTGAGGATGCCCTCCCACAAGGAAAACGCCTGGTTTATGGTCTCCCGCAGGATATCCTGCAGGCAAGTGCAAACCTATCGTTCAAGGCTTCATTGGGATAATCACTATATGGACTATGCCAGTGAAAGCGAAATGATCCGCGAAGATCTGCGCACACTCCATGCGCGGGGCCGGGCGGTCGAGCACTGGCTGCGCAATGAGATCATTCCCGCTTACGACGCATACCGGACCGATCCCTCTCGCGGCATTCCGCTCGACGATGTACGAGCTGGTCTGGCCGAGCGTCACGAGCGAATTGCCAAGCGCGGCTGAACGTGGGCATTCCATTGTCCCCACGCCCAAAGAGCGTGACGATTTAATGCGATCGTAGCAAACGTCCTGCTCGGGTGTCAATCGGCGCGCAAAAGGGACCCCCGATCGGCGTCGAAGAGGGACCCCCTTATCGGATATGATGCTGGTTTGTTGAGGATGGCCTTGCGCTGCGTGCGGCGGAGGGCGGGCGTAGCCCGACCGG
>Ga0180219_1000095_pt1 | contig 110147 bp, 101 predicted proteins | sample eDN3rd30CBELigMG_FD_151338 | JGI IMG/M metagenome (GOLD analysis project Ga0180219, IMG submission 151338) | Enriched Miracle-Growth compost microbial communities from Emeryville, California, USA - eDNA 3rd pass 30_C BE-Lig MG (version 2)... ...
AATCTCGACATCTACCAGGCCAAGGTCGACGCGCGCATATTGCCGGTCAACCTGACCCAGGACAATCAGGCGACCGACACCCTCCCCGCCCCTTCGCCCGATGGCAAATGGCTCGCCTATGGTGCAATGGCGCGGCCGGGATACGAAAGCGACCGCGTCGTGCTGATGCTGCGCAACCTCGAAAATGGCGAGACGCGAAAGCTCACCGACGCGTGGGACCGCTCGGTCGGGTCGATCGCGTGGGCAACGGACGGCAAATCGCTCTATGTCACCGCGCAGGACGTGCTCGACCACCCCGTCTTCCGCGTCGATGCGGGAAGCGGCAAGGTCGAACGGCTGAAGGCGTCGAACCAGCCGACCGACGGAAATATCGGCGACGTCACCCCGCTCGCCGACGGCAGCCTCGTCTATTCGCGCAACAGCGTGCTGATGCCGACCGACCTTTATGCGCGCGATGCGAAGGGCAAGGTGACGCAGCTCACCGCCGCCAACGCCGACACGCTCGCGCAATTCGACCAGGTCGAGGTCGACCGCATCCAGTTCGCGGGCGCGAACGGCGACAAGGTGTGGGGCATGATCCTCAAGCCCGTCAGCCCGGTCCAGAAGCTGCCCGTCGCCTTCCTCGTCCACGGCGGGCCGCAGGGCAGCTTCGGCAACAGCTGGTCGACGCGCTGGAACCCGCGCCTGTTCGCCGAGCAGGGCTATGGCGTCGTCACCGTCGATTTCCACGGCTCGACGGGCTATGGCCAGGCCTTCACCGACAGCATCAACAAGGATTGGGGCGGCAAACCGCTTCAGGACCTGAAGCTCGGCCTGGCCGCGGCGGGCAAGCAGGACGGGCAGCTCGACATCGCCAACGCCTGCGCGCTCGGCGCCTCCTATGGCGGCTATATGATGAACTGGATCGAGGGCCAGTGGACCGACGGCTTCAAATGCCTCGTCCAGCACGACGGCGTCTTCGACGCGCGCGCCATGGCCTATGAGACCGAAGAGCTGTGGTTCGACGAATGGGAGCATGGCGGCGCCTATTTCGAGGTTCCCGAGGAGTTCGAGAAATGGAACCCGGTGAACCATGTCGCCAAATGGCAGACGCCGATGCTGGTGATCACCAGCGAAAAGGATTTCCGCATCCCCTACACGCAGGGCATCGCCGCCTTCACCGCGCTCCAGCGCCGCGGTGTGCCGTCCGAGCTTCTCGTTTTCCCTGACGAGAACCATTGGGTGCTGAAGGGCGCGAACAGCGTCCAGTGGCACCGCACGGTGTTCGACTGGCTGGGGCGCTATTTGAAGAAGTAACGCCTCACTTTCCGTTCGTGTCGAGCGAAGTCGAGACACCCCGAAGGCATGCACGGCCGACGGGCATCTCGACTTCGCTCGATGCGAACGGGCAAAACGGACATCTTCCCCCTTTCGTCACCCCGGACTTGATCCAGGGCCCACTGCGGCGCCGCGGGAATGGATACCGGATCAGGTCCGGCATGACGAAGATAGAGAAGGCGGGCAAAGCGATCACCCCCTTGCCGCGCCCTGCCATGGCTGGCAAAGGCGCCCGGCTATGCCAATGGAAAAGACGTTCGATCCCGCCGCCATCGAGGCGAAATGGTCCCAAGCGTGGGAGAGCCGCGGGCTCTATCGCCCCGCGCGCCCCGACGCGCAGCCTTTCACGATCGTCAACCCGCCGCCGAACGTCACCGGCGCGCTCCATATCGGCCACGCGCTCGACAATACGTTGCAGGACGTGCTGGTGCGCTACGAGCGGCTGCGCGGCAAGGATGCGCTGTGGGTGGTCGGCACCGACCATGCCGGCATCGCGACGCAGATGGTCGTCGAGCGCCAGCTCGAGGAGCGGCAGGACAAGCGCACCAACTATAGCCGCGAGGAATTCGTCGAAAAGGTCTGGCAGTGGAAGGCCGAAAGCGGCGGCCAGATCACCGGCCAGCTCCGCCGCCTCGGCTGCTCGATGGACTGGTCGCGCGAGCAGTTCACGATGGACCCGCACTTCACCCGCGCGGTGGTCAAGGTGTTCGTCGACCTGCACAAGCAGGGACTGATCTATCGCGACAAGCGCCTCGTGAACTGGGATCCCAAGCTCAAGACCGCGATCAGCGACCTCGAGGTTGAAACGCGCGAGGTGCAGGGCGGCTTCTGGCACTTCAAATACCCGCTCGCCGACGGCGTCACCCTTGATGATGGTCGCGATTATATCGAGGTCGCGACGACCCGCCCCGAAACGATGCTCGCCGACATGGCGGTCGCGGTGCACCCCGACGATGTGCGATACAGGAGCGTGATCGGCAAGGACATCCTGCAGCCGATCACCGGGCGCCGCTTCAAGGTGATCGCCGACGAACATGCCGATCCCGAACTGGGCAGCGGCGCGGTGAAGATCACGCCGGGGCATGATTTCAACGACTTCGAGGTCGGCAAGCGCGCGGGCTTCAAGCCCGGCGAGATGCTCAATATGCTCGACGGCGACGCGAACGTCATCCAGACCGCCGACGGGCTGATCCCCGACGAGTATCTGGGCCTCCACCGCTTCAAGCGCGACGGCAAGGATGGCGCGCGCGAACTGGTCGTGGCGCGGATGAAGGAAGGCGGCTTCCTGATTCCGCACACCGACAAGGACGGCGGTGAGCATGACGCCGAACCGCGCACGATCCAGACCCCCTTCGGGGATCGCGGCGGCGTGGTGATCGAACCCTGGCTGACCGACCAATGGTATGTCGACGCCGAAACGCTGGCGCAGCCGCCGATGCAGGCGGTGCGTGACGGCCGCATCAACATCGTTCCCAAGACATGGGAAAAGACCTTCTTCAACTGGATGGAGAATATCCAGCCCTGGTGCGTGTCGCGCCAGCTCTGGTGGGGACACAGGATTCCAGCTTGGTATACCGAGGATGGCCGCATCTTCGTTGCCGAGACCGAAGAGGAAGCGCAGGCACAGGCTGGCGCCGGCGTCGCTCTGACCCGCGACGAGGACGTCCTCGACACCTGGTTCTCCTCGGCACTCTGGCCCTTCGCAACGCTCGGCTGGCCGGAAAACACCGACCTGCTCAAGCGCCACTATCCCAATGACGTCCTCGTCTCGGGCTTCGACATCCTGTTTTTCTGGGATGCGCGCATGGCGATGCAGGGGATGCATTTCCTGAACGAAGTGCCGTGGAAGACGCTCTATCTCCACGGCCTCGTCCGCGCGCCCGATGGGCAAAAAATGTCGAAGTCGAAGGGCAATGTCGTCGACCCGCTCGGGCTGATCGACCAGTACGGCGCCGACGCGCTGCGCTTCTTCATGGCGGCGATGGAAAGCCAGGGCCGCGACATCAAGATGGATGACGCGCGTCTCGCGGGCTATCGCAATTTCGCGACCAAGCTGTGGAATGCTGCGCGCTTCTGCGAAGCCAACGGCATTTCGGCCTCGACGAGCATCGAAGCACCCGCCGCCACCCTGCCCGTCAACCGCTGGATCATCGGCGAAGTCGCCGACACCGTCACCGCGATCGACAAGGCTTTCGCGGCCTATCGCTTCGACGACGCCGCGAATGCGATCTACAGCTTCGCCTGGGACCGCTTCTGCGACTGGTATCTCGAGCTGATCAAGGGCGCGATCGACGACGAGACAAAGGCGGTCGCCGGCTGGGTGCTCGACCAGATCCTCGTCATGCTCCACCCCTTCATGCCCTTCATCACCGAAGAGCTGTGGACCGGGCTCGGCGACCGTGCCGACTATCCGCTGATCACCGCGAAATGGCCCGCGCCGAACGTCGAGCGCGATGCCAAGGCGAGCGCTGACATCGACTGGCTGATCAAGCTGGTCGGCGAACTGCGCGGCGCCAAGGCCGAGCTCGGCCTGCCGCCGGGCGCGCGGCTGACCGCGCATTTCCCGGCATCGCTGAAAGGCCGCACCGACAAGCTCACGGCGCAGCTCGATCGTCTCGCACGGCTCGAGGTCGTCAGCTTCGATCCCGCTCCCGCCGGCGCATCGGCGCAGCTCGTTGTCGAAGGCGAGACGATCACCGTTCCGCTCGAAGGCGTGATCGACATCGCCGCCGAACGCGACCGGCTGAGCAAAGCGCTCACCGCCGCAACGAAGGAACGCGACAGCCTCGCCGGCCGCCTGTCGAACCCCAATTTCGTCGAGCGCGCCAAGCCCGAGGCGGTCGAAAAGGCGCGCGCCGACCATGACGCGAAGGCCGCCGAGGCCGAGCGCCTCACCGCCGCGCTGGCGCGGCTGGGGTGAGCGGCAACCAAAATTCCTCCCCGCTTGCGGGGAGGTGGCAGCCGGAACGACTGACGGAGGGGGTTGGCGTCCTCGCACAGCGCCGCGTCATGACGCGCTCCCCCTCCACCATCCCCGGATCAAGTCCGGGGCTGGTCCTCCTCCCCGCAAGCGGGGAGGATTTAGCATGACCGATACTCCGCCCGCGCCAATCGCGACCGCCGCCGACCCCGCTTCGGGGCCGGTGCCGCCGCGGCAGACCGCGCGCGGCGGCGGGCGGATGGACCTGACCCACGGGCCGATCGCCAAAACGCTGATCCTCTTTGCGCTGCCGACGCTCGCGTCGAACGTGCTGCAAACCTTGTCGGGGTCGATCAATTCGATCTGGGTCGGGCAGTTCCTCGGCGAAAGCGCGCTCGCGGCGACTGCGAACGCGAACATCATCATGTTCCTGATGTTCGCGACCTTCTTCGGCTTCGGGATGGCGGCTACCGTCCTCATAGGCCAGTCGATAGGGCGCGGCGACATCGACGCGGCGCGGCGCGCCAGCGGCGGAGCCATCGGCCTGGCGCTGATCTTCTCGCTGGTCATAGCGGTCATCGGCTGGTTCGCGTCCGACGCGATCCTGCGCCTGCTCGAAACCCCCGCCGAGGCGTTCGGGCTCGCGCACGACTATTTGCGCGTCACCTTCGTCGCGATCCCCGCGAGCATGTTGATGGTCACGCTGATGATGGCCTCGCGCGGCGCGGGCGATGCCGTGACGCCGCTGCGCTTCATGATCCTGTCGGTCGGACTCGACATCGTCCTCAACCCGGTGCTGATCCTCGGTCTCGGCCCCTTCCCGCGGCTCGGCATCACGGGCAGCGCGCTCGCGACCGCGATCGCCGGGACGATCAGCCTGATCGCGATGCTCGTCTGGTTCTATGCCAGGGACCATGTGCTGCGCCTGCGCGGCCGCGAACTCGCCTATCTGCTGCCCAATGCCGAGGAGCTGCGCTTCATCATCGGCCGCGGGCTGCCGATGGGGGCGCAGATGCTCGTCATTTCGAGCGCGGGACTGATCATGGTCGGCCTCGTCAACCGCGAGGGGCTCGACACCGCCGCGGCCTATGGCGCGACACTCCAGCTGTGGAATTATGTCCAGATGCCCGCGCTCGCGGTGGGGGCGGCGGTCAGTGCGATGGCGGCGCAGAATATCGGTGCGCACCGCTGGGACCGCGTAGGCGCGATCACGAACAGCGGCATTGCGATCAACCTCGCGATGACCGGAGTATTGATCGCGCTCCTGCTCGCCTTCGACCGCGCCGCGCTGAGCCTGTTTCTCGGCAGCGGTAGCGAAGCGATCGAGATTGCGCGCCATATCCAGCTGATCGCGACCTGGACCTTCCTGCCCTTCGGCACGACGATCGTGGTCATCGGCACCTTGCGCGCGAACGGCGCGGTGGTGCCGCCGCTGATCATCCTGTTCCTGTCGATGTTCCCGATCCGCCTCGGCATCTATTGGCTCGGCTATCCGGCGCTCGGCGGCGACGCGATCTGGTGGAGCTTTCCCTTGTCCTCGCTCGCCTCGCTGGCGATGGCGTGGGCCGTCTATCAGCGCGGCAACTGGCGCCGGACGCTGCACCAGCCGGGCGTTGCCGACTGACGGCGCTTTCGACCAACCTTCGCCGCGCTTCGACTGGCGGCGCACGACATGCTGGCGTTGCGCAAGCGCTGTGCGTTAGGGGAGGAGGATGAACGCTTCCGATCCCGAATTGGTCCAGCGCGACACCCGCGCACGCTTGCTAGCCGCGGCACCCGACTGGCGGGCATCCGACGCGCGCATCGATCCACGCGTCGCGATCGGCTCGATCCTCGCGATGTGGATGCTCTATTTCCTGATCACGACGGGGCTCGCGATGCTGTCGGGGGCGCCCGACCAATGGGCCTTCGTCGGGCGCCGCGCGCTCGTCGTGCTCGCGGGCATCTTTTGCACCTTCACCCTCTATCAGCTGCTCCAGCGCGCGCAGCCGCGCAGCTTCGGCGCGCGGCTCGCCGCCGCGATGGGTGCGGCGATCCCGCTCGTCATCCTCTATGCGACGGTCAACCTGCTCGTCTTCTTCTATTGGTTCCCGTCGGACGACACCACGCAGATCATCGAGGAAGTGCAATCGAAGTTCCCCGTCGCGTGGGAAATGATGCTGATCCTCGACAGCTCGATCCGCTGGTATTTCTTCTTCGCCGTCTGGGCCGCGCTCTACGTCGCCTTCGGCTATGCGAACGAGATGCGCGCGGTCGAGCGGCGCGCCAACAACTATCGGCTCGAAGCGAAGAATGCGCAGCTCCGCGCGCTCCACTATCAGGTCAATCCGCACTTCCTGTTCAACACGCTCAATTCGCTGTCGACGCTGGTGATGCGCGGGTCGAAGGCCGAGGCCGAGGCGATGATCATGAACCTCTCGGCCTTCCTGCGCTCGAGCCTCGAGATCGACCCCGAACAATTCGTCAGTCTCGAAGAAGAGATCGCGCTTCAGCGCCTCTATCTCGACATCGAACAGGCGCGCTTCCCCGACCGGCTCCAGGTCGAGGTCGACATGCCGGGCGAACTCAAAAACGCCTGCGTGCCGGTGCTGATCCTGCAACCGATCATCGAGAATGCGATCAAATATGGCGTCGCGCCCAGCAAGGGAAAGATCGGCATCCGCCTGACCGCGAGCAGCGAATATGGCCTGCTTGTCCTGCGTATCGAGAATGACATCGACCCCGCCGCGCCGACACCCGAGTCCGGCACCGGTCTGGGGCTCGGCAATGTTCGCGAGCGGTTGCTGACGCGCTACGGGCCGACCGCAGGCTGCGAATGGGGCCGGACCGAAGAGGGGGGCTTCTTCGTTTCGCTATGGCTGCCGCTGGCAAGGCAAGGATGCTGAGGAGATGATGCAGACGTTGCGCACCTTGATCGTCGACGACGAACCGCTCGCAATCGAGCGGTTGCAGATATTGGCGGGGCAACAGGACGGCGTGTCGCTCGTCGGCACCGCCAGCGACGGCGCTTCGGCGCTGCGCATGGTCGATGCGCTCGCGCCCGACCTTCTGCTCTGCGACATCGCGATGCCCGATCTCAACGGGCTCGAAGTGGCGGCGGCGATCGACAAGCTCGACCGACCGCCCGCGGTGGTCTTCGTCACCGCCTTCGATCGCTACGCCGTCGCCGCCTTCGATGTTGCTGCGGTCGACTATTTGCTCAAGCCGGTTTCGCCCGAGCGGCTGGCAAAGGCGCTGACGCGCGTGCGCGAGTGGCGTGCGACCGAGCGCGGCAGCCACAAGAAGAGCCAGTGGATCGAGGAATTCTGGGTTCAGAACCGCGGCGAAATGCTGCGCGTCGATGCGCATCAGGTCGATCTGATCGAAGCCGAGCGCGACTATATGCGGCTGCACGTCGGCGGGCGCAGCTGGCTGATCCACCAGACGATCAAATCACTGGAAGAGCGGATGGACCCCGACCGCTTCCTGCGTATCCACCGCTCGAAGATGGTGCGCCGCGACGGCATCGTCGGATTGAAGCATCACGGCGACGGCGCGTGGAGCGTCGATCTGGGCGAAGGCGGCGTCCATCGTATCGGCCGCACCTATCTGCACGACGTCAAGGCAATCATGCAGCGCTAGGCAAAAAGGCGGCCGTTCGTTACGGAACGGCCGCCTTCCGGCACCGCGTCGGTCAATTGGCCGCCACGTGCAAGGGACCTGCGGAAGCGAGTTTCTTGCCGCTGAACAACATGGCGAGCTGCGGCTCGGTGTCACGGATCGCTGCGTCGCGACATTTGACATACATGAGGTGATCGCGAAGAGTGAGGCGAGCGACGCCCTGATCGCTGCACACTTTGTGCGCAGCTCTCGCAACACGCTTGCGCAGCTGTTGCTGATCGTCGGCCCTCGCAAGGTCGAGATCGCCGTAGTGGACATAGGCGCGTCGCTCGGTGGCTTCATCGGCCGCCAACGCCGGCGCTGCGCCCGCCGCCGCGATCGGCGCAGCGAAGAGGAAGAAGGAAAGTTTCGCCATGGGGTCAGTCCTTTCGAACCAGGGGGAGACGCGAGATGCGGGAGCCCGGACCGGGGAGACCGCTGCTCCTGCACCCCGCATCATCGGGAATGGCGCGCTTTCATGGTTGATGCACCCGAGGTTCGACCGGGCACGATCCGGCCTCGATTGGGAGACGAACCGCTTTTGGGCATCGACCAGTGGCCGGCGGGGGGCGCGGCGTGGCTGATTCCCGGCAAAGACGACGACTTGGAACATGGGCCAGATCGCGCCGCCTACTCGGCGGCGCGGCGGTTTTTGCCTTTTTCGGACTGGCCGGTGGATGGTTGCTCGGCCAGCTTGCGGTCGGCGAGGGTCTCTATCGCGCGGCCGGAGGGGAAATCCGTTCGAGCTTCGCCGAACTCAGCGGCAACCCCGAAGCGATCGCCCCTGACCCGACACCCGTGCCCGTGCCCTGCCCGGGTTGCGCCGATGCCCGCGCTGCGGCGGAGCGGCTGCGTTGGGCGCGCTATGATCGCGCCGGCGACGAGTTCCGTTCGATCGAACCCGTCGAACTTGCCTATCCGCCGATTTATGAGCCCCTCGACGATTATGGTGCGGAGCCCATCCCGGGCTATCCTGCGCCGCCCGTTACCAGGACGAAGCGTACCGTCCCGCCCCGCGTCGAGCAGGTCGGCAATTCGCGCCTCGTCACCCTTCCCGCCGACAGTGTGCCGGCCGCGCCGGAGCCGCCGATCGCGATCAGGATTCCGTCCGCCCCGCCTTCTGACCAATAGAGGCCAATCCCACTACGAAGCCCAATCAGGGTTTCGGCGGCATCGACGGCGCGGGCTTGGCGCAGCGGCTGGTGTCGCCCGCCTTGCAGGCCGCAACATCGGCCTCCCATTGCTTCTTTTCGGCCTCGAACCGCATTCGCTCTTCGGCCGACATGGCAGCGACCCGAGCCTTCTCGGCCTCATAGGCGGCGGTTTCGGAGGCGAAATTCTGCTGGGCGGCTTCGGCTTCGCGGGCGGCCGCCTGTGCTTCCTGCTCATAGGTGATATTTTCCGATTTCGCGCGGCTCGCCTGCGCGGCGTTGAGCTGTGCGGTATGCGCACGCTCTTCGGCCGTAGTGCCATCGGGCGCCTTCTCGGGCGGTTCGGCGTCGGTTGCGGCCGGCTGCTCGATTGCCGGGCTATCCGCGGTCGAGGTCGGCTGAAACGCTGCCGCCGACCCCGCGCCGAGCAGCGCGAAGGCCGCACCGGCGGTCCAGATCATCCTCTTCATCTTATATCTCCTGATCGAAAATCCGTTCGCGCGTAGAAACGCGCCGTTTCAGCTTGCGTTCCACCCGCGATTTGACCCCACGCATCCCAGCGGCCATGCTGAATGCTTCATGGCCCATGCCCCATTCCATCCCGTCAACCGACCCGTTTTTCTGGTGCCACTGTTGGTGCTGGTCGCGGCGCTTCTCCTCAGCCTGTGGCACGGCGCCGCCTTTCTGGCGGTCGAAACCGCGATCAACGACTGGATTCTCCAGCGTTTCGGCGCGGCCTTTGCCGTAGCAGGCGTCGCCTTTCTCCTCCTCCTCGCGGGCGTCGCGCTCTCGCCGCTTGGCGCGACGGTGATCGGCGGGGCCGGCGCGACGCCGCTGCTCGGCCGCTGGCGCTGGTTCGCGGTAACGCTTTGCACCACCATCGCGACCGGCATCCTCTTCTGGGGCGTCGCCGAGCCGCTCTTTCACCTCGACGATCCGCCCGCGATGCTCGGCCTCGCACCCGGCAGCGAAGCCGCGGCGACCTTCGCCATGTCGACGATGTTCCTGCACTGGACGCTGACGCCCTATGCCATCTACACCGTCCCGGCACTCGCCTTCGCAATTCTCTATTACGACCGCGCCGAACCCTTCAGCCTGTCGTCGCTCTTCGCTCCGCTGCTCGGCAGGCGCGCGCATGGGTTGACCGGAACCGCGATCGACATCGTCTGCCTGTTCGCGCTGGTCGCGGGCATGGCGGCGTCGCTTGGCGCCGGTATCTTGGCGCTCACAGGGGGAATCGAGGGGATCGGCCATTTCTCGGGCGGCGCGGCGCTTCGCTGGGCGATCGCGACGGCGATCGTGGGCACCTTCGTCGTCTCGGCCGCTCTGGGTCTACAGCGCGGCATCACGCGGCTGTCGCTGCTCAACATCTGGCTGTTCTTCGCCGTTTTGGTCTTCGTCCTCGCGGCAGGGCCGACCGGGCGGCTGCCCGGCCTCGGCGGGTCGGGAGCGACCGACTATGCCGCGACGTTCCTGCCGCGCAGCCTCGGCCTCGACGTCGATGCCGACTGGCACCGGCAATGGACGATCTTCAACTGGGCCAACTGGTTTGCCTGGGCGCCGGTGACGGCGCTGTTTCTCGGCCGGCTCGCGGTCGGCTATACCGTGCGCGCCTTCATCGCCTTCAACCTGCTCCTCCCCGCCCTGTTCGGCGCGGTGTGGATGGTCATCATCGCCGGGACGACGATCGTCCTCGACCAGCAATCGGGCGGCAGCCTCTATGCGGTGCTCACCAGCGTCGGTCCCGATCCGCTGCTCTACCGGCTATTCAGCGAACTCGGCGGCGGCCTTCCCATTCTCGTCGTGCTGATCGCGGCGATCTTCCTCTCTTACGTCACCGCCGCCGACAGCAACGTTTCCGCGATGAGCGCGCTGTCGACGCACGGCATCTCGCCCGAAACCCCAGAAGCGCCGCTGTGGGTCAAGATCGTCTGGGGCGTCACCATCGGCCTCGTCGCCATGATCCTCGTCGCGGCATCGGGGCTCGACGGCATCCGCATGATGTCGGTGCTCGGCGGCTTTCCCGCGCTGTTCGTGATCGGCGGCGCCGCGCTTTCGCTGCTGGCGATGGCGGTGCGGGGACAGCATCGCGCCGTCCCCGCCTCCGCCGAATAGCCCCCTACCAGATACGCGTGCGCGCCTCGGGCTTCAGATAATATTTGGCGTCGGGCGTGACGTTGAACGCCTTGTACCACGCATCGACGTTGCGCGTCGGACCGATGATGCGCCAGCGCGCCGGGCTATGCTCGTCGCTCGCCACCTGCTGCTTGATCGCATCCTCGCGCGCCTTGTCGCGCCACGCCTGCGCAAAGGCGAGGAAGAAGCGCTGGTCGCCCGTGAGGCCGTCGATCACCGGCGCGTCCTTGCCGCCGAGCGAGCGGTGATAGGCGTCATAGGCGATTTCGAGCCCGGCGAGATCGGCGATATTCTCGCCCATCGTCAGGTCGGGATTGATGAAGGCGCCGGGCGCCGCTTCATAGGTCGCATATTGCGCGCCGAAACCCTTCGCCTGCTCCTCGAAGCGCTTGGCGTCGGCGGGCGTCCACCAGTCGCGCACGGCGCCGCTCGCGTCGATCTTGCGCCCCTGATCGTCGAAGCCGTGGCTGATCTCGTGCCCGATCACCGCGCCGATCGCGCCATAGTTCACCGCATCGTCGACCCCCTCGCTGAAATAGGGCGCCTGCAAGATACCCGCGGGGAAGACGATCTTGTTTTCGAGCCCGCCGTTATAGGCGTTCACCTCCTGCGCGTTCATCGCCCATTTCTTGCGGTCGACGGGCTTGTCCAGATCCTCGAGCGCATAGGCATATTCGAACGCGGCGCTGCGCTCGACATTGCCATAGAGATCGGCGGGGTCGAGCTTCAGCGCCGAATAGTCGCGCCACTTATCGGGATAGCCGACCATCACGTCCATCTTGTCGAGCTTGGCGAGCGCCGCCTCTTTGGTCGCCGGCGCCATCCAGCTGTTGCCGCGGATGCGGTCGCCCATCGCGAGTTTCAGGTTCGCGACCAGCTCTTCCATCTTGGCCTTCGCGCTCGGCGGGAAATATTTGGCGGCATATTCGCGTCCGACGAGCTCGCCGAGGCTGCCATCGACCAGCGTCAGCCCCCTCTTCCAGCGCGGACGCAGCTCGCTGACCCCGCTCATGACTTTCGTGAACTCGAAACGGTTGTCGACGAACGCCTTCGACAAATAGGGCGCCGCATTGTCGGCGACGTGAAAATCCTGCCACAGCTTCAGCGTGTCGAGCGGCGTCTTCGCATAGAGCGCGGCGATGTCTCGGATTGCGGTGTTTTCGTTGACAACAATGCGGTTTTGCGGCGGGATATGGGCGCCCTCGAACCAGGCGTTCCAGTCGAGGCCGGGCGCATAGGCGGCCAGTTCTGCGGCCGACATCGGGTTGTTGATCTTGCCGAGGTCGCGGCGGTCGGCGATCGGCCAGCTCGCCTTTGCGATTTCCGTTTCGAACGCCATGATCGCATCGGCCGCCTTTTCGGGCGCCGGATTGCCGATCAGCTTCATCGTGCGCACGATATAGGCGCGATAGGCGTCGCGCTGCGTCTTGAACTGATCCGACAGATAATATTCGCGGTCGGGAAGGCCGATCCCGCCCTGCCCCAGCCACAGTACGTTCGTCGTCGGATCGTCGGTGTCCGCATAAGGCCCGCCGCCGACGATGCTGTAGCCGAAAGCGCCCTGCGAGCGCCCCATGAAGCGCGCCATCTCGCTCTTGTCCCTGATCGCCGCGACGCGCGCGAGGTCGGCCATCAGCGGCTTGGCGCCGAGCGCTTCGACGCGCGCTTCGTCCATGAAGCTCTGATAGAGCGCGCCGACCTGGCTCGACGCGGGCGCCTGCGTCACCAGCGCGCGAAGCTGGCGCTGGGTCAGGTTATAGACGTCGTAATCGACCCCCGCCGACGCCTGATCGGCCGGAATTTCGGTGTTCCTGAACCAGGTGCCGTTGGCATAGCGATCGAAATCGTCGCCGGGCTTTACGGTGGTGTCGCGCGCGCCGAGGTCGACGCCCCAGCTGCCGAATTCGAGCGGCGCGAGCGATCCGGCGTCACTCGCCGCCTCGGTCGCGGGCGCCGCGTCCGACTGCGCGCGCGCGGCAGGTCCGGCAAGCGCGAGCGCCGCCGCCGACAGGAGAAGATAATATTTCATCGATTGTCCCCGTTGCATGTTGCGATGGTCCGGCATGGGCCGTGCAGGATGCGCCCGCACGGCCTTTCTGGCAAGCGTCGGAAATGCTTCGACGAACGACGCCCGAATGGGCGCCGCACCTTGCACCGCGGCGCTCCCGCCCCCATGTTTCGGGCCGTCGCGCAGCCCCTTGCGCATCAAGAACAAATCTGGAACATACCCCTCCCATGAGTCTGACCCACATCTCGGTGCGCGGCGCGCGCGAGCATAATCTGAAGGGCGTCGACGTCGACCTGCCGCGCGACAGCCTGATCGTCATCACCGGCCTGTCGGGAAGCGGCAAATCGAGCCTCGCCTTCGACACCATCTATGCCGAGGGCCAGCGCCGCTATGTCGAGAGCCTGTCGGCCTATGCCCGCCAGTTCCTCGAGATGATGCAGAAGCCCGACGTCGAGCATATCGATGGCCTGTCGCCGGCGATCAGCATCGAGCAGAAGACGACGAGCCGCAACCCGCGCTCGACGGTCGCCACCGTCACCGAAATCTATGACTATATGCGCCTCTTGTGGGCGCGCGTCGGCATCCCCTATTCGCCCGCGACGGGCGAGCCGATCAGCGCGCAGAGCGTCGCCGACATGGTCGACCGCGTGATGGCGTTGCCCGAGGGGACGCGCGCCTATCTGCTCGCCCCCGTCGTGCGCGGGCGCAAGGGCGAGTATAAGAAGGAACTCGCGCAGTGGCAGAAGGAAGGCTTCACGCGCGTCCGCATCGACGGCGAGTTTTACGAGATCGAGGACGCGCCGGCGCTCGACAAGAAATACAAGCACGACATCGAGGTCGTCGTCGACCGCATCGTCGTTCGCGAGGGCATCGAAACGCGGCTCGCCGACAGTTTCGAAACCGCGCTCAAGCTCGCCGAGGGGCTGGCCTATGTCGATCTTGCGGATACGACGGTGGCGGAGGCGCAGTCGTCTAATGGTAAGACCAACGACTCCGGCTCATCCAATTCCGTTCGTGCTGAGCTTGTCGAAGCACCGTCCTTGCCTTCCGAAGAACAGGACGGCCCTTCGACAAGCTCAGGGCGAACGGGGATGAAAAATGTCGGAATACCGCTCAACCGCATCATCTTTTCCGAGAAATTCGCCTGCCCCGTCTCGGGCTTCACCATCGCCGAGATCGAGCCGCGGCTGTTCAGCTTCAACGCGCCGCAGGGTGCGTGCCCCGCGTGCGACGGGCTCGGCGAGCGGCTCGAGTTCGACCCCGAACTTGTCGTTCCCAACCATGCGCTCAGCCTGAAGAAAGGCGCGGTGGTGCCGTGGGCGAAATCGAATCCGCCCTCGCCATATTATATGCAGGTACTCGAAAGCCTCGCCAAGGCCTATGACTTCGACCTGACGACGCCGTGGGCAGATCTGCCCGGCGGGGTGCAGCAGATCATCCTCTATGGCAGCGGCGGGATGCCGGTCGAGCTGACCTTCAAGGACGGCCGCCGCACCTATACGACGCACAAGGCGTTCGAGGGCGTGATCGGCAACCTCAACCGCCGGATGCTGCAGACCGAGAGCGCGTGGATGCGCGAGGAGCTGGGCAAGTACCAGACCGCTCAGCCGTGCGAGACGTGCCACGGCGCGCGCCTGCGCCCCGAACCGCTCGCGGTGAAGATCGCGGGCGAGAATATCAGCCAGTCGGCGCAGCGCAGCGTCGCCGACGCCTATGCGTGGTTCAGCACCCTCGAAGAGAGGCTGAACGACCAGCAGAAGCAGATCGCGAAGGCGATCCTGAAAGAGATCAACGAGCGGCTCGGCTTCCTCAACAATGTCGGGCTCGACTATCTCAACCTCAACCGCACCAGCGGCACGCTGTCGGGCGGCGAGAGCCAGCGCATTCGCCTTGCGAGCCAGATCGGCAGCGGGCTGTCGGGCGTGCTCTATGTCCTCGACGAGCCGAGCATCGGGCTGCACCAGCGCGACAACGACCGGCTGCTCGAAACCTTGAAGCGGCTCCGCGACCTCGGCAACACGGTGATCGTCGTCGAGCATGACGAGGATGCGATCCGCAGCGCCGACCATGTCGTCGACATGGGCCCCGGCGCGGGCGTCCATGGCGGCGAGATCGTCGCCGAAGGCACGCTGAAACAGGTGCTCGCGAACAAGAAGAGCCTGACCGCGGCGTATCTGACCGGCGCGAAGAAGATCGACGTGCCGACGCACCGCCGCCCCGGCAACGGCTTCGACCTGGTGCTGAAGGGCGCGCGCGCGAACAACCTCCAGAATGTCACCGCGACGATCCCGCTCGGCACCTTCACCTGCGTCACCGGCCTGTCGGGGTCGGGCAAGTCGAGCCTGATCATCGACACGCTTTACGCCAGCGCGGCGCGGACGCTGAACGGCGCGCGCGTCGTCGCGGGGCCGCACGACAGCCTGACCGGGCTCGAGCACCTCGACAAGGTGATCGACATCGACCAGTCGCCGATCGGCCGCACCCCGCGGTCGAACCCCGCCACTTATACGGGCGCCTTCACGACAATCCGCGACTGGTTCGCGGGGCTGCCCGAGGCGCAGGCGCGCGGATACAAGCCCGGGCGCTTCAGCTTCAACGTCAAGGGCGGGCGCTGCGAAACCTGCACCGGCGACGGGCTGATCAAGATCGAGATGCACTTCCTGCCCGACGTCTATGTGACGTGCGAGACGTGCCACGGCAAACGCTACAACCGCGAAACGCTGGAGGTGAAGTTCAAGGGCAAGAGCATCGCCGACGTGCTCGACATGACGGTCGAGGATGCCGCCGATTTCTTCAAGGCGGTGCCCGCGATCCGCGACAAGATGGCAATGCTGTGCCGCGTCGGGCTGGGCTATATCAAGGTCGGGCAACAGGCGACGACGCTGTCGGGCGGCGAGGCGCAGCGCGTCAAGCTGGCGAAGGAACTGTCGCGGCGCTCGACCGGGCAGACGCTCTACATCCTCGACGAGCCGACGACGGGCCTGCATTTCGAGGATGTCAGGAAGCTGCTCGAAGTGCTGCAGGCGCTGGTCGATCAGGGCAACAGCGTGGTGGTGATCGAACACAACCTCGACGTCATCAAGACCGCCGACTGGATCGTCGACCTGGGCCCCGAAGGCGGGGTGAAGGGCGGCGAAATCGTCGCGGCGGGGACGCCGGAGCAGGTTGTGAAGGAACCGCGCAGCTTCACCGGCCAATATCTGAAGCCGCTGCTCGCCAAATGATCTCCCCCCCCCTCCCGCAGGCGGGAGGGGAGCAGGTACGGCACTTCCCCGCTCGTCACCCCGGGCTCGACCCGGGGTCCCGCTTGACCGCGACGTTCGTTCTCCTCTGTCTCACGCGAAGGCGCGAAGGCGCGAAGGCGCGAAGAAGGAAAAAGGGGGGACTCGCACAAAGACACAAAGCCACAAAGATTGTCCCAAGGCCGTTCGCCCTGAGCTTGTCGAAGGGCCGTTCTTAATTCAGCGCTGCAAGAAAAAGAACGGTGCTTCGACAAGCTCAGCACGAACGGGTGATATCGGTCTTCGTGGCTTCGTGTCTTTGTGCGAAATATCCTTTTTTCCGTCATTGCATGAGGCCATCCTACCCCATCACCCGCGCCGTCACATCCTCCGCCGCATAAATGCGGATCACCGAAGGCTGCAGCGACAGCGCGCGCATCTCCGCGACGAAGGCGCGCGTGGCGGGGACGGCGAAGTGGGCGCGGACCGCATCGACGCTCTCCCATTCCTCGACGAAGACCAGCCGGTCGGGGCTTTCGACATCGATATGGCAATGATGCACCAGACACCCCTCCTCGCCCCGCGACCGCGCGCTATGCTCGGCGCCGAGCGCGATCATGCGCTCGCGATGTTCGGGGGTGAAGATGACGTGGCCGGTGATGAGGATCATTGCTACCGTCGCTTCGACGTACTTCAGAATCATCTCTTTTAGTGCTCCAATGACCGTCGTAAATGCAACAAGAGGCACCTCACAAATCTAATTATCAACGGAGGGAAATTTGGCAAAGCGCGTCAGCATAATAAATTTCAAGGGCGGCGTCGGTAAAACCACGTTAGCTTTTCAACTAGCGGCTGGACTTGCACGGTACGATTCAGCCAAGGTCTTGGCCATTGATGTTGACCACCAAAGCAGCCTCTCAATCCTTTGCCTTGGCGCTTCCGGATGGGATAGCATCGTAAAAACCGGCCAATCGATAGATAAGGTATTCAAATCTTTCATCGGGCAAAACAATCCGATGCCTGGGGCTGACATATTATATAAGACCCAGCTGTGGCAGAACAGATATGGTAGCCTGCACATAGCCCCAGCAACACTTGCACTTGATGACATAGAGATTGAACTAACGGCTTCGCATCAAGGCAATGCCATTCAATCAGAATGGAACAAGAGAACATTGATTTGCAAGTGGCTTGAAGAAACAGGCATTGATGATAAATATGATTACATCATCTTTGATTGCCCGCCTGCGACCAAAATCGTTTCGCAGAATGCCATCGCGGCATCGCATGGATATATAATCCCTGTGGTCCCGGAGGCGGTGATGGAACGAGGTGCACCACACCTAGCGAATATGGTGAAAACGGGCATCGACGCGAAACTCCAAGCGATTGCCACCTTCGGTGACAAGCGATCCCTATTTGTTCCTGACACGAAGCTGGTAGGCGTCGCGATAACAAGGATCAAATCGGCTGCGGGGTATTCCGGCTATACAGATGACCATACTCAGCATCTCCATTCTCTCAAACGGCGATGGAAGAAGGACTTAGTGGAGCCATACATTTCGGATGGAACTGGCGTCTCGCAAGCCTTATCGTCTGGCGTGCCGGTATACGACAGGGGCAACACCCAAAACATTGGCGGTCGGGGTATTCACACCCAATATGAGAAACTGACAAAGACGTTGAAAAAGAGGATTGATGCGCTGTGACATCCACTAAGCAGTCAACGAAAAAAATCTTATCAAACAGAGAGTTGGCTCGATTCGTGCGTCGGTTCGCTGCCTTGTATGATCATGATGGAGAACAAAACGCCATCGTACATAGATCGCTCATGAAGCTTGCGAGCGATTTGGCGAAAGGCGAGACGAAAAGCATCTCGAGTGCGGCTGATAGAAGCAGGATCATCAACCGAGAAAGGGAAGCCGAACGATATAAAGACCCAACACTATCTGTCAGTGAAGTTCGGCGTCTTATAGCCGACGAGACGGCGACCAAGCGCGATCTAATCAACTTGGCCTCGATCCGATTTGGAATACCTCGCGGCCGCCTCAACAGATCATCAATCGATGAGGTTTTTGAAATCATTTCATCGTCTGCGGATCACGAGGAATCCCTAGATATAATATCCGAAAACGCCGCTACAGCTGGGAAAGCGCGGCACTCGTAGACTCGCGACATAATGACACTTCCATGACACCCCCTGTCACATACGCGTCACATTAAACCCTCATTGGCGGCTCAGCGAGTCGCCCTCGGGGGTGGCGGCTTGGTTCGGTAACGACCCCCGACAGGACATTTTCCATGCTGAAGTCTTTCGCTCTCGCCGCTGGCGCCGCGACCTGCGCGCTGGCGCTTTCGGCTTGCCAGGATCAGGCGTCGCAGGGCGGCGGCGCGCGCGATTATATCAGCGCGGTCGGTTCCTCGACCGTCTATCCCTTTGCCACCGCGGCCGGCGAGAAGTTCGCCGAAGCGACGGGGAACAAGACGCCCAAGATCGACAGCACCGGCACCGGCGGCGGCTTCGAACGCTTTTGCGCCGGGGTCGGCGGCGACACCCCCGACATCTCGAACGCGTCGCGCCGGATGAAGGCGTCGGAGTTCGAGACCTGCCAGAAGAATGGCGTCAAGGACATCGTCGAGATCCAGGTCGGCATCGACGGCATCGCGCTGGGCGAGGCGCAGCGCGGCCCGGGCTTCAAGCTGAGCGAGGAAGACGTCTACAAGGCGCTCGCCGCGAACCCCTATGGCAAGCCGAACACCGCGAAGACGTGGAAGGACGTGAACCCCGCGCTTCCCGCGGTCGGCATCTCGGTATTCGGCCCGCCGTCGACCAGCGGCACCTATGACGCGTTCAAGGAACTGATCATGGGCAAGGGCTGCGACGCGAACCCCGAGATGAAGGCGCTGAAGGCCGCCGACAAGGACAAGCATGAGGCGGTATGCACCGGCCTGCGCGGGTCGCCCTATTATGTCGAGCAGGGCGAGAATGATAACCTCATCATCTCGAAGCTCGACAAGAACCCCGACAGCCTGGGCATCTTTGGCTTTTCGTACCTCGATGCGAACAAGGACAAGATCAAGGCGGTGCCGGTGCAGGGCGTGTCGCCGACCTATGACAGCATCGCCGACGGCAGCTATCCCGGATCGCGCCCGCTGTTCATCTATGTGAAGAAGGCGCATGTCGGCGTCGTTCCGGGGCTGAAAGACTATGTCGCCGAATTCCTGAAGGGCGCGGGCACCGGCGGCTACCTCGCCGAAAAGGGCCTGATCGTGTCGCCCAAGGCGGTGTCCGACGCGGCGAATGCCGCGGCGACGAACATGACCCCGCTCGACGGGTCGGTGCTGAAGTAAGCGTGATCGCCGGCGGCCGGACCGCGCGTCCGGTCGCCGCCCCCTTCTCTCCCTCCCGTTCGTGTCGAGCGCAGTCGAGACACCCATCGGACCAGCGCAATGTCGAGGGGCATCTCGACTTCGCTCGATGCGAACGGATTTAAGACAGGCCGAAATCCCCCCGTGACCTTCAACGCCGCCGTCCTGCTCCTCCTCATCCTCGGCCTCGCGCTGATCGGCTGGCTGGCCGGGCGGGCGCGGTCGGCGATGCTTGCGGGGCGCAGCGGCAGCCGGCTGCATTCGCGGCCGCAATATCACGGCTGGTACGTCGCGCTGTGGCTGTTCGCGCCGGCGGCGATCTTCCTCGCCATATGGTCGAGCGTGTCGCCGGGGCTGATCACCAATCAGGTGCTGACGAGCCCCGCGGCCAAGAGCCTGCCCGCCTTCGGCTTCGAGCGCAGCGCGATCCTGTCCGACGCGCGAGAGGTCGCGCAGGGCAAGGCGGCGAAGGTGCGGCTGCCCGCCGCGGCGCCGCTGGTCGAACCCTATGAGACGGCGACGCACCGCTATGCGTGGATCGGCATCGCGGCGATGCTGGCGCTGGCGCTGGCGGGCGGCCTCTATGCCTTCACGCGCATCCGCCCCGATTTCCGCGCCCGCACGCGGGTCGAACGGATCGTCATGGCGCTGTTGCTGCTCGCCTCGCTCGTCGCGATCCTGACGACGTTCGGCATCGTGCTGTCGTTACTTTTCGAATCGCTGCGCTTCTTCAGCCTGGTGCCGGTAAGCGAGCTCTTGTTCGGGACGCACTGGAACCCGCAGAGCGGCGCGCCGGTCGCGGACACCTTTGGCGGCATCCCGCTGTTCTGGGGCACCGTGCTGATCGGCGCGGTCATCGCGATGATCGTCGCGATTCCCATCGGCATGATGAGCGCGGTGTACCTGACCCAATATGCCGCGCCGACGGTCCGCAAATGGGTGAAGCCGTGCCTCGAGATCCTCGCGGGGGTGCCGACGGTGGTTTACGGCTATTTCGCCGCGCTGACCGTCGCGCCGGCGCTGCGCAACTTCGCGGTGGCGATCGGCATCCCCAACGCCTCGACCGAAAGCGCGCTCGCCGCGGGTATCGTGATGGGGGTGATGATCATCCCCTTCGTCTCGTCGATGGCCGACGACAGCATCAACGCGGTGCCGCAGGCGATGCGCGACGGGTCGCTGGCGCTGGGGGCGACCCCGAACGAGACGATCCGCCAGGTGCTGATCCCCGCCGCGCTCCCGGGCGTGATGGGCGGCATCTTGCTCGCGGTCAGCCGCGCGATCGGCGAGACGATGATCGTCGTGATGGCCGCGGGGCTGTCGGCGAACCTGACCGCCAACCCCTTTGCCAGCGTCACCACCGTGACCGCGCAGATCGTCAAGCTGCTGACCGGCGACCAGGAATTCGACAGCGCCAAGACGCTCGCGGCGTTCGCGCTCGGGCTCGTGCTGTTCCTCGTCACCTTGCTGCTCAACATCGTCGCGCTGCGCATCGTCAAAAAGTATCGCGAAGCCTATGAGTAACCCGACCGCCCCGACCGACTGGAAGGCCCCCGCGATGCAGAAACGCATCGCGCGCCGCTACGCCGCCGAGCGCCGCTTCAAGGCGCTGGGACTGGGCGCGGTGCTGCTGTCGGGATTCTTCCTTGCCTTCCTGCTGTTCGTGATGGTCGGCAATGGCGCGCGCGGCTTTACCTATACGCATGTCGCGGTGCCGATCGACTTCAAGGCGATGCCGCTGACGATCGACGCCGCGCGGCTCGACGATCCCGACGCCGACCAGGCGATCGCGAGCGCCGGGCTGGCCGACATCGTCGCCTTTGCCGCCGACGAGGCGCTGGGCGACGGCGGATCGGGCTTGATAAGCGAAAATGCGTGGAAGGAAGTGCGCAGCGAAATCAAGGCCGACCCCGAACTGCTGAACGGCAAGTCGGTGTTCGAGCTGCCCGCGTCGAGCACGATCGACATCGCCGCCAAGGAGGGCGCGAAGGGCGACCTCGGCGCGCGCGTCGACGCGCTGAAGCGCGACGGTCGGCTCTCGACCGGCTTCCACTGGCCTTTCTTCAGGAATGCCGACGCGACCGATCCCGCGGTGGCGGGCATCTGGGGCGCGCTCAAGGGGTCGGTGCTGACGATCTTCATCGCCTTTCTGATCGCTTTTCCGACCGGCGTGCTCGCGGCGCTCTATCTCGAGGAATATGCGCCGCGGAACCGCTGGACCGACCTGATCGAGGTGTCGATCAACAACCTTGCCGCGGTGCCGTCGATCATCTTTGGCCTGCTCGCGCTCGCGGTGTTCATCAACTGGTTCGGACTTTGCCAGGCGAGCCCGCTGGTCGGCGGATTGACGCTCGCGCTGATGACGATGCCGGTGATCGTGATCGCGAGCCGTAACGCGATCAAGTCGGTGCCGCCGTCGATCCGCGACGCGGCGCTGGGCGTGGGGGCGAGCCCGGTGCAGGTCGTGTTCCACCACGTCCTCCCCCTCGCCCTCCCCGGCATATTGACCGGCACGATCATCGGCATGGCGCGCGCGCTGGGCGAGACCGCGCCGTTGCTCCTCGTCGGGATGCGCGCCTTCATCGGCGACGTGCCGGGCGGCATCTGCTCGCCCTCGACCGTGCTGCCGATGCAGATCTTCCTCTGGTCGGACGAGGTCGACCGCGGCTTCGTCGAGAAGACCTCGGCCGCGATCATCGTGCTGCTGATCGTGCTGCTATCGATGAACGCGCTCGCAATCTATCTTCGCAACAAATTCGAAAAACGCTGGTGAAGCCGACGACATGACCATGACCCAAGACGACCTCTCGATCGCCGACCCCAAGATGCGCGCCAGCGGCGTCAGCGTCTTCTATGGCGAGAAACAGGCGATCAACGACGTGTCGATCGACGTCGGCACCGACCTCGTCACCGCCTTCATCGGTCCGTCGGGGTGCGGCAAGTCGACCTTTCTGCGCTCGCTCAACCGCATGAACGACACGATTGCGGGGGCGAAGGTCACCGGCACGATCGAACTCGACGGCGAGGATATCTATGCCCCGTCGATGGACGTCGTGCAGCTGCGCGCGCGCGTCGGCATGGTGTTCCAGAAGCCGAACCCCTTTCCCAAGTCGATTTACGACAATGTCGCCTATGGCTCGCGCATCCACGGGCTCGCGTCGGGCAAGGCCGACCTCGATGTGATCGTCGAACGCGCGCTGACCCGCGCCGGACTGTGGGACGAGGTCAAGGACCGCCTGGCCGAAAGCGGCACCGCGCTGTCGGGCGGCCAGCAACAGCGGCTGTGCATCGCGCGCGCCATCGCGGTCGATCCCGAAGTCATTTTGATGGACGAGCCCTGCTCGGCGCTCGACCCGATCGCGACCGCGAAGATCGAGGAGCTGATCCACGAGCTGCGCGGCAAATATGCTATCGTGATCGTCACGCACAATATGCAGCAGGCGGCCCGCGTGTCGCAGCGCACCGCCTTTTTCCACCTCGGAACGCTGGTCGAATATGGCAAGACGACCGACATTTTCACCAATCCGAAGGCGGAACGGACAAAGGATTATATCACGGGACGCTATGGGTGACGCGCAGCTCTTCGTCATGCCGAACTTGTTTCAGCATCCACGGCCAGCGCTATCCTTTAGCGCTGCGTCCACGGAGAGGGCCGACCATGGATCCTGAAACAAGTTCAGGATGACGAGACAGAGGTTGGGCGCTGATTTCCAGAGCGGCCGCCAAGGTAGGACAAAGCAGATGGCAGTAGTCAACGAACATACCGTCAAGGCCTTCGATGAGGATCTGAACCGCCTGCGCGGACTGATCAGCGAGATGGGCGGCCGCGCCGAACAGGCGTTGATTCAGGCGATGGCAGCGCTCAGCAAGGGCGATCAGGACTTGGCCGTGCAAGTCGTGCAGGGCGACAAGAAGATCGACGCGCTCGAAGCAGAGGTCGAACAGCTCACCGTCCAGACGATCGCGCTGCGCGCCCCGATGGCCGACGACCTGCGCGAGATGATCGCGGCGCTGAAGATCGTGTCGGTCGTCGAGCGCATCGGCGACTATGCGAAGAATATCGCCAAGCGCGTCGCGCTGATGGACCAGACGCGCTCGATCGAGGCGATCCCGGTGCTGATGTCGATGTCGTCGCAGGTCGCCGAACTCGTCCACGACGCGCTCGACAGCTTTGCGGCGCGCGACGCCGAACTCGCGGTGCGGGTGACGGTGCGCGACAAGAATGTCGACGATTTCTACAACAGCATCTTCCGCACCCTCGTGACCTTCATGATGGAAAATCCGAAGCACATCACCGAGAGCGCGCACCTGCTGTTCGTCGCCAAGAATCTCGAACGCATGGGCGACCATGCGACCAACATCGCCGAGATGGTCTATTATGTCGTCACCGGCGAGCGGATGGAGGAACGCGAGCGCGGCGAAACGCCCGAAGGCGCGGCCTCCGCCGAGCAGGAGTAAGGCCGATGCCGCAACCCGATCTGCTATTGATCGAAGATGACGAGGCGATCGCCGAGCTGATCGTCTGGCATTTCGCGCGCGAAGGCTTTTCGGTGCGCCAGACCCCCGACGGCGAACAGGCGCTGGTGCTCGTCGAGGAACGCGTTCCCGACATCGTGCTGCTCGACTGGATGATCGAAAGCCTGCCCGGCATCGAGGTATGCCGCCGGCTAAGGCGCAATCCCAAGTCGGCGAATGTGCCGATCATCATGCTGACCGCGCGCGGCGAGGAAGAGGATCGCATCCGCGGCCTCGAAACCGGCGCCGACGATTATGTCACCAAGCCGTTCAGCCCGCGCGAACTGGTCGCGCGCGTCCAGGCCGTGCTGCGCCGCCTGCGCCCCGCACTCGCCGGCGAGATGCTGACCTATTCGGACATCGAGCTCGACTCGGTCGCGCACAAGGTCGTACGCGGCGGCCACATCGTGAACATGGGCCCGACCGAATTCCGCCTGCTGCGACACTTCATGGAGCATCCGGGCCGCGTCTTTTCACGCGGGCAATTGCTCGACAGCGTCTGGGGGCAGGACAGCGACATCGAACTGCGCACCGTCGACGTCCATATCCGCCGCCTGCGCAAGGCGATCAACCTGCCCGGCACCGCGGACATCATCCGCACCGTGCGCTCGGCGGGTTATGCGCTCGATGCCGGAAGAGGCGCCTGACTTCGGACTCGAAGCCCGAATTGTGCTGAGAGCGATAAGGACCGAGAGAGTCCGCTGACAGGCGGCTGCGGACGAACCGCCTTACCGGAACGGGGTTTTCGGAATCGACCGGTTGCGGTCGTTCCTACAATTGCTCTCTCCCCTTCAGGGGAGAGATACGCAGGCTTGCGAGCTTGCTCGCTAGCCGAAGTTGAGAGGGGTTTGCTGCTTCCCCCTCTCCCAACCCTCTCCCCTGAAGGGGAGAGGGCTTTTCGTCCGCTCCCCCCAAAACCGGCGTCACGGTCAGAAATCGATCTGCGTCCGCACACCCACCGTATCGACGCTATAGTTGCGATCACCCGTCGCGGTCGCGACGCGCGCGTCGTCGATCCACAGCTTGCCGTAATTGGCGACGATCCGGACATAGTCGATCGGCACCCAGACCAGCGACAGCAGCGCCGCCTGCTGCTGGCCGCCGACGAGGCCGGCGTCGTTGAGGTCGAGATAGTCGTAGCGCGCATTGACCTCGATCGCGCCCGGCCCGCCTTCGGTAAACGGCCGCGACGGCTTCAGGCGGTCGTAGGCGCCGTCCTTATATCCGCGATGGTCGCCGCGGGTCAGCACCATGCCCAGCTCGGCGTATCCGCCGAAGAAGGTCGGATCGGGCGACCCGAGGCGATCGACCGTCTGCCAATAGCTTTCGCCCATCGCGTGGAACGGGCCGTGGATCACCGCGGCTTCGGCGCCGATCCCCCGTTCGCCCTTCGCGTCGATCTGGCCGGTATCGACCAGCCGCACAGACGTTGTGTGCGTGAAGGGGCGCGCGCGATAGCGGACGGTTGCCGCGGGGTTGTCGAAATCGCGCAAATGGAGCGAGCCGGCCAGATGTAGCTGCGTATCGCCGAATTTCGGCATCCACACCGCCCGCGCATCGACGCTGACCGCCTCGGTCGTGGAATCGAGCAGATCGTCGGCGTTGTTCCCGAATACGCCCCCCTGCAGCAACAGCGTCTTATGCTTGTATTGCGCCGACAGGCCGACGCGGCGCTCGAAACCGAACGCCTGGGTATAAGCCGCACGCTCCATCGTACTGGTGAAGAGGTCGCTCGTCATATCCTCGAGCGACCAGAAGGGCTTGACCTGTCCCGCAGTCACGGTGAGCGGGCCGGTGCCATAGGACAGATAGACGTCGGTCAACTCGACCGCATTATTGGCAAGATCGGCCTCGAGCCGATAGGCGAAACCGCCCGGAATCTTGCCGTCGACGCCCAGATAGACGCGCCGGAATTCGGGTCTCAGCCCGTTGTCGGCGATGCCGTCGGGCGCATAGAAGCCGCCGACGTCGACCTGAATCCGCCCGCGCGGCTTGAAGCTCCAGCCGTCGGCGGTCTTGATTTCAGGCGCGCCCTTCCAATTCACCTCGGTCGCGCTTGCCGCCGGCGCAGGCGCAACGGCCGGAGCGGGCGCGGGCGATGCGGCCGGGCTCTCGCCCTGCTCGGCGGTCGCCGCGTCGAGCCGCGCTTCGAGCGTATCGACCTTCGCCTTGAGCGCGGCGAGTTCGGCGCGCAAGGCGGCCGCCTCTTCGGCGCTCATCGCCTGCGCGTGGGCTTCTCCCGGGACGACGAACATCGTCGTCGCCAGCAGGGCGGAGGTGATAGCGAGGCGCATTCGAATTGCTCCATTTCGTTCCGGTGACAATCTGGCGGCGCTGTTATGACCGATAAATGACAGTTGCGCGTCCATAGCATGACATTTTCGTTACATTGCTCATTTGGCGCGGCCTCTTGCCAGCGCAGCCCGAACGACTAAGGACGTGCCAGTTTCTATCGGCAACCCTTTGGGTCGCATCATGCGGGAGAATATCATGGCGATCAATTTCGACGGTCGTGTTGCAATCGTAACCGGCGCCGGCGGCGGGCTCGGCCGCGCCTATGCGCTCGAACTGGCACGGCGCGGCGCAAAGGTCGTCGTCAACGACCTCGGCGGCGCGCGCGACGGCACCGGCCATTCGGACGCCGCGCTCGCCGTGGTCGAGGAAATCCGCGCCGCGGGCGGCACCGCCATGTCGAACGGCGGCAGCGTCACCGAATATGAGCATATGGTCGAGATGGTCGCCAAGGCGAAGGAGGAATGGGGCGGCGTCCATATTCTGATCAACAACGCCGGCATCCTGCGCGACAAGAGCTTTGCGAAGATGACGATGGAGGATTTCGACCTCGTCGTTCAGGTCCACCTGCTCGGCAGCGCCAATGTCACCAAGGCGTGCTGGGATCTGATGCGCGATCAGGCCTATGGCCGCATCCTGATGACGGCATCGTCGACCGGCCTTTATGGCAATTTCGGGCAGGCGAATTACGGCGCCGCAAAGCTCGGCCTCGCGGGGCTGACCAAGACGCTGCACCTCGAAGGCGCGAAATATAACATCCGCTGCAACACGATCGCGCCGGTCGCGGGGACGCGGATGACCGAAGACATTTTCCCGCCCGAACTGTTCGAAAAGTTCACGCCCGAAAATGTCGTCCCCGCCGCGCTGTTCCTCGTCAGCGAGGATGCCCCGACGAACATGATCGTCGGCGCCGGCGCGGGCGCCTATCACGCCGCCTATGTCACCGCGACCCCCGGCGTCGCGCTACCCGAGGACGAGCGCACCCCCGAAGGCGTCGCCGCGGCGTGGGAGCAGATCATCGACCGCAAGGGCGAGATCGTCCCGCAATCGGGCAGCGAACAGTCGATGATCGTGATGAAGGCGTTGCAGGCATTGGGGTGAGCCTGCGCCCATTCATCCTCGTCACCCCGGGCTCGATCCGGGGTCCATTTTGCGCGGCGACGCCATGGATGCCGGGTCAAGCCCGGCATGACGAGGGTTGTGCCAGCCTACTGTATTGACACACTAACACGCCAATGCGATAACGACGGCGGGGCAAGGGGATCGGTCAGATAAAGGACGACCCCGATGTATAGTGAAAGCGACCTGCAAGCCGCGGTCGATGCCAAAGTGTTGACGCCGGAGGCCGCGCAGGCTTTCCGGTCGCACATTGCATCGGTTCGCGCCGCCCCCGGAGCCGATGAGGAATCCTTCCGGCTCATCACCGGCTTCAACGATATTTTCGTCAGCATCGCGGCGGTGATCCTGCTCGTCGCCGTCGCGTGGATCGGCGAGTCGGTCCACAAGGCGCTCGCGGGCGCCTTCGTCGCCGCTTCGGCGTGGTTCCTCGCCGAATATTTCACGCGCCAGCGCCGCATGGCGCTCCCCAGCATCGTCCTCGTCCTCGCCTTCGCGGGCGGCGTGCTGGCGACGATGATCGGCTTCCTCGTCGAGCATGGCGAGGCGATCTTCGGGCCGCATCCCAGCGAGACGGTGATGGCTCTCGTGGCCGCGACGATGGCGCTGGTCACCGCCGGCGCGACCTGGCTGCACTGGAAGCGCTTCATGGTGCCGATCACCGTCGCCGCGGGCAGCGCGGCGCTCGCCGGGACCGCGATCGCGCTGATCCTTGCCCTCGTGGGGGGCGCCGACGAGCCCAATGTCGATCTCGTCATGTCGCTGGTGCTCGTCGCCGGCCTTGGCGTCTTCACGCTCGCCATGTGGTGGGACCGCAGCGATCGCGTGCGTCAGACGCGCCGCAGCGACGTCGCCTTCTGGCTGCACCTGCTCGCCGCGCCGATGATCGCGCACCCGATCTTCCACCTGCTCGGCGTCACGCAGGGCGACAATATTTCGAGCGCCGCGGCGGTGATGGTCGTCGGCATCTATATAGTGTTCGGCTTTGTCGCGCTCGCCATCGACCGGCGTGCGCTGCTCGTCTCCGCGCTTGCCTATGTGCTCTTTGCGCTCACGCAGCTGTTCCGGACCTTTGGCGCGGTCGAGCTCAACGTCGCGCTCACCGCTTTCGTCATCGGATCGGCGCTGCTGCTGCTTTCGGCCTTCTGGCAGAATGCACGCGCAATCGTTGTCGGCCTGCTGCCCGCGAACCTCGCGAACCAGTTGCCCGCGACGATCAGTCCCCAACCAGCTTCATAAGCTTGCGTTCGATGGGGGCGAGCACATTCGCAAGCTCGTCCCCGCGCTTCAGAATCGCCCCGGCTTCAGAGACCAGCGCCCACAGGCCCTGGCGGTTCCGCAAGGCGGGGCGCTTTTCGATGCGATATTCGGGACGCTCGGCGGTGCGGCGGAAGGCCGAGAAGATCGCCGCGTCGCGGTGGAAGTCCATGGCATAGTCGCGCCAGCGCCCCGCCGCGACCATGCGGCCGTAAAGGTCGAGGATGCGGCTGAGTTCCTCACGGTCGAACCCGACTTGCAGCGGTGCCGCACGAACGAGATGCGGCAGGGGGGTGACGGTCCCCATCAGGCGCGGTTCCGGCTCCCTTTGCGCCGCTGCGGCGCTTCGTCGTCATTGTCCACCGTCGCTGCCTCGCGCTCGGCGATCAGCGCGGCGAGTTGCTTCTGCAATTGCTCGAGCTGGCATTGCAGCAGTTCGATCTTCTGCGTCGCGGGGTCGAAAGTTTCGCAGCACGGCGTGCCATAGGGCACGAACTCGCGCGCATATTCGGTCGCATCGACGAGTGTCGAGCGCGCCGGGATGCCGACCATCACCGCGCCCTCGGGCACGTCCTTGGTCACGACCGCATTGGCACCGACGCGCGCGCGTTCATTGACGATCACGGGGCCGAGAATCTGCGCACCCGAGCCGACGATGACGTCGTTGCTCAAGGTCGGGTGACGCTTGCCGCCGATGCCGTTGGCGGGATCGGTGCCGCCGAGCGTCACGCCCTGATAGATCGAGACATTGTCGCCGATCTCCGCCGTCTCGCCGATCACCACGCCGAAGCCGTGGTCGATGAACAGGTGGCGGCCGATCGTCGCGCCGGGGTGGATGTCGATGCCGGTCAGAAAGCGCGAAAGATGATTGACGAAGCGCGCGAGGAAAAACAGCCGCGCCTCGAACAGCCAGTGCGCGATGCGGTGCATGCCGACCGCGAGCAACCCCGGGTAGAGGAGGATTTCCCACCGCGAGCGCGGCGCGGGGTCGCGCGCCTTGATCGAGTCGAGATAGGCGACCAGGGTATTGAACATCGATTGTCCCCTGCGATCCTGTAGTCGGTGCAAGATAGAGGCGCCGGCGCGCCATTTCCACCCCCGGCGCGCCGAAATCGTCAGCGCCCCAAAAGGCCGAGGCGAAACAGCTGCAATCCTTCGCGCCGCCAGTGCCGCGCCCCGTTGCGCGCCGCAATCCCGGCGGCCCAGCGGTCGAGCATCAGCAGCGCGCGCTGGCCGGCGAAGGCGCCGCGCGGCGGGGCGCTTGCGGCGCGCGTATCGGCAAAAAGCTGGCGCGCATCCCCCTCTTCGCGCTGGAGCGCGGCACCCCAAAACAGCCCCCAGCGCCGTCCCGCCGCCGCCTCGCCGCCCGACAGCGCAAAAAGCGCACCGCCGAATGTCGCGGCGGCATCGCGTCGCGCCGCGTCCTCTTCGGCGAGCAACAGCGCCTCGGCGGCATCGACGAGCGCGTCGAGCCTTCCCTCGCCGTTCCAATGTGCCTGAAGCGCGGCGAGCAGCGGCTCGCCCTTCGGCAACGCCGCCGGGTCGCTCGCGAGCAGCGCCATCATGTCGCGCCACCAGGCGAGCTTGATCTGACCGATCAGCGGCTCGCTGGTATCGCGCAGCAGCGCGGTCAATCGCTCGGCAAACGCCCACAGCACCGCGAGCGCGGCCCGGCGCTCGGGCGCGACCGCGACCAGCACGCGCGGGTCGCGCAGGTCGGGATAGGGGGGGTCGGCTTCGCTTGTCATGCAACGACAGCGTTAGAACAGCGCCTATAAATAGAAAACCGTTCGCCCTGAGCTTGTCGAAGGGCCGTTCTTTCTCCGTGATGGCAAGAACGGTGCTTCGACAAGCTCAGCACGAACGGAAATGGGGTGCAGCCCGCGATCTCAACCGCGATTGCACACCGCCTTCGCCGCGGCGATGACGCGCGGGGTGTCGACGAGCGCCGCCTTTTCGAGGTTGGCCGCATAGGGCAGCGGCACATCCTCGTTGCACACGCGGGTGACCGGCGCGTCGAGGTCGTCGAAGCCCTGCTCCATCGCGACCATCGCGAGTTCGCTGGCGATCGAACAGGTCGGCCAGCCTTCCTCGACGATGACGAGGCGATTGGTCTTCTTGAGGCTCGCAAGCACGGTCGCGGTGTCGAGCGGGCGCAGCGTGCGCAGGTCGATCACCTCGGCGTCGATGCCCTCTTCGGCCAGCGCGTCGGCGGCTTCGAGGGCGAGCCCGACGCCGATCGAATAGCTGACGAGCGTGACGTCGCTGCCCTCGCGCATGATCCGCGCCTTGCCGATCGGCAGCACGAAATCGTCGACTTCGGGCACGTCGAAGCTGCGGCCGTAGAGCAGTTCGTTCTCGAGAAAGACGACCGGATCCTCGCTGCGGATCGCGGCCTTCAAGAGCCCCTTCGCATCGGCCGCATCATAGGGCGAGATGACGATCAGGCCGGGCACGCTCGCATACCAGGGCGCATAATTCTGGCTGTGCTGCGCGCCGACGCGGCTCGCCGCGCCGTTCGGCCCGCGGAAGACGATCGGACAGCGCATCTGGCCGCCCGACATATAGTTGGTCTTCGCCGCCGAGTTGATGATGTGGTCGATCGCCTGCATCGCGAAGTTGAAGGTCATGAACTCGATGATCGGCTTGAGGCCGCCCATCGCGGCGCCGGTGCCGAGCCCCGCGAATCCATATTCGGTGATCGGCGTATCGACGACGCGCTTGTCGCCGAATTCGTCGAGCAGGCCCTGCGTGACCTTGTACGCGCCCTGATATTCGGCGACTTCCTCGCCCATCACGAAGATGCGGTCGTCGGCGCGCATCTCTTCGGCCATCGCATCGCGCAGCGCTTCGCGCACGGTGAGCTTGGCCATCGCGGTGCCTTCGGGGATCGCGGGATCGGATGCACGTCGGGTGGGGGCGGGTTTCGCAATCTTTTCTTCCGTTTGCCCTGAGCTTGTCGAAGGGCCGTTCTTTTCTTCTTGCGGCGCTGAAGAGAAGGACGGTGCTTCGACAGGCTCAGCACGAACGGCAGTGGGGGCGGGGCTGGCCGCCTCTTCTCCTTCCCCCGCGATCGTCGCGATCACGGTGCCCACCTTCACATTGTCGGTGCCCTCGGGCACGAGGATCCGGCCGATCGTGCCTTCGTCGATTGCTTCGAATTCCATCGTCGCCTTGTCGGTCTCGATCTCGGCGAGGATGTCGCCCGATTTGACCTCGTCGCCTTCCTTGACGAGCCACTTGGCGAGCGTGCCCTCTTCCATCGTCGGCGACAGCGCCGGCATCTTCAATTCGATGGCCATCTCAATATTGCTCCACCAGCACGTCAGTATAAAGTTCTGCAGGTTCGGGTTCGGGCGCGCTTTCGGCGAAGTCGGCCGCGTCGCTCACCACCTGGCGGATGTCCTTGTCGATCGCCTTGATCGCATCCTCGGTCATTCCGGCGTCGAGCATCAGCTTCTTGAGATGCTCGATCGCGTCGGACTTGTCGCGCACCGCCTGCACCTCTTCGCGGCTGCGATATTTGGCGGGGTCGGACATCGAGTGGCCGCGATAGCGATAGGTCTTGAGCTCGAGCAGGATCGGCCCCTTGCCCGCGCGCACCCATTCGAGCGCCGCCTCGGCCGCGCCGCGCACCGCGAGCACGTCCATGCCGTCGACCTGCATGCCGGGGATGCGAAAACTTTCGCCGCGGCGATAGAGCTGGTCCTCGGCCGACGAGCGGTTGACCGAAGTGCCCATGGCATATTGGTTGTTCTCGATCACGAAGATGATCGGCAGCTTCCACAGCTCGGCCATGTTGAAGCTTTCATAGACCTGGCCCTGGTTCGCTGCGCCGTCGCCGAAATAGGCCATAGCGACGCCGCCGTCGCCGCGATATTTATGCGCGAAGGCAAGGCCGGTGCCGAGTGCGACCTGCGCGCCGACGATGCCGTGGCCGCCATAGAATTTATGCTCGACGCTGAACATGTGCATCGAGCCGCCCTTGCCCTTCGAGATGCCGGCCTGGCGCCCCGTCAGCTCGGCCATGATGACCTTGGGGTCGATGCCATAGGCGAGCATGTGGCCATGGTCGCGATAGCCGGTGATCACGCTGTCCTTGTCGCCGTCGAGCGCCGATTGAAGGCCCACGGCCACGGCTTCCTGCCCGATATAGAGGTGGCAGAAGCCGCCGATCAGGCCGAGGCCATAGAGCTGCCCCGCCTTTTCCTCGAAGCGGCGGATGAGCAGCATTTCGCGGTAGAATTTCTCGAGCTCTTCGGGCGTCGCCTCATAGGGCGCGGGCTCGCGGGGGGTCTCGCGGTTCGATTTGGGAGCTGGGGTGGACGCAGGTTTTTTTGGCGCGGCGGTCTTGCGCGCGGGTGCTTTGGCCAAGGTGCTTTCCTTTGCGTTTAGCCGTTACGGCATGGCCCCTATAGGACTGCCCCGCCCCGCTTGGCAACGCCCGCTTGGGCGTCGCGGTTCCGACACTACGTATGCAGATTGTCGCGCGTGAAAGCGCCTAGGGCTTCGCCTTCTCGTCCATCGGGATGGCGATTTCGTCGGGGTGCATCACGCCCAGTTTCTCGCGGACATATTCATCGGCAAGGTCGGGGTCGACGCGCCGCCGGTCGAGCAGGTCGACGCGGTTCTGAAGCTCTTTCTCGCGCTTGGTCAGCTTCGACAGCACGACCCGCTTCTTCTCGACCGACTGGCGATAATCGCCCCAGGCGTAAAGGCCGGTCGGGCCGAAGATGATGTAGCCGATCATCGCCAGCACCGCGAGCAGCGCGACGGTGGGACCGATGGCCCGATTCACCGATTTCCGAACTTTGTGACGCTGAGTCATCGCCGCCTTGAATCACAAGCGATTCGCGGCGTCAAGGCGCCTTGCGACATTTTCCACCGCTTGTCGGTTCAAGGAAAACCAGGCGAAAGTCGCCGCGCTCGACTTCGGCGAGCGTATGCTGCGCATATTCGATCGCGCCGAGCGCTGGATGGTCGAAGCGCCGCGCGCCGCCTTCGTGCGGCAAGACCGCCTGGCGGTCCCATTCGACCGCGAATTCGGCGCTGGTTTCGCAAAGCCGGTCGACCACCATATGAACGCGCGGATCGGCGACCCCGCGCCCGAAATCGCGGCGGAACTCCGACAGGATGCGCGCCGCCCGCGCGCGCCAGTCCGGCAGCAGGCCGCGGGCCGCCGGATGCGTGAACACATAGTCGAGCAGGTTCGGCTGATCGCCGACGTCGAACAGGCCGACGAACAGCGCCCGCGCCGCGCCGTTCGCGCAGCAGACATACCAGGCGGGATCGAGGCCATAGGCAGGCCAGGTCAGCGCCTCGACCGCCGCCGCAATCGCCGGCGGCGCCTGCACTGCCGCGGGCCTCACCGGGGCGGCCGGGTCGTGCCGGTCCGCGAGCGCGAACATATAGTCGCGCTCGGCGCCCGACAAGTGCAGCGCATCGGCGAGCCGCGCGAGCATCGCCGCCGAGGGCCGGATGTCGCGCCCCTGCTCGACCCACGCGAGCCACGTCGTTCCGATGCCCGCCAGATCGGCAAGATCCTCGCGGCGCAGTCCCGGCGTCCGGCGGCGACGCGGCGGGCCGACAGGGGTCATCGCCTCGCGCCGTCCGCGCACGAAGGCGCCCAATAGTCTGCGTTGCTCCGGGGTCTGCATGATGCAATTTATAACAGGATAATTATGTCCATTGTAACAGGGTAATTCATCGGCTGGAGCATGGCATCGAAGGAGATGACGACGATGACCGCCACGCATGATGATCTGGTTCGCAGCCAATTCGGCGCGACCGCCAATGCCTATGTCGCCAGCGCCGTCCATGCGTCGGGCGCCGACCTCGACACGATCGCCGCGCGCGCCGCGAGCGTCGCGCCCGCCCGCGCGCTCGATCTCGGCGCGGGGGGCGGCCATGTCGCCTATGCGATCGCGCCCCACGCGGGTGCGGTGGTCGCCTGCGACCTGTCCGCCGACATGCTTGGCGCGGTCGCGGCCGAAGCGGCACGGCGCGACATCGGCAATATCGCGACTCAGGCCGCCGCCGCCGAAGCGCTACCCTTTCCGGCCGGCCATTTTGACTTCCTCGCGTGCCGCTTTTCGACCCATCATTGGCGCGATGCGGAGGCGGGATTGCGCGAGGCGCGGCGCGCCCTTTCGCCGGGCGCGCCCGCGATCTTCGTCGACATCGTCGCTCCCCCCGCGCCCGCGCTCGATACCCATTTGCAGACGGTCGAACTGCTCCGCGACGGCTCGCATGTCCGCGACTATCGTGTCGATGAATGGAGCGCGATGCTGACGCGCGCGGGCTTCGACCTGCGCGCGATCGCGCGCGGGCGCCTGCGCATGGACTTCGCCGATTGGACCCAGCGGATGCGGACACCACCGGCGCACGTCGCAGCGATTCGCGCACTCCAGCAACAGGCGAGCGAGGATGTCGCGCGCCATTTCGCGATCGAGCCCGACGGCTCGTTCACGATCGACATGGCGCTGTTCGAGGTCGGATAGCGCCCGTCGCCGCGGAAGATCAGCCGAAAATCGCCATTCCCGGATAGCGCGCCATATCGCCCAGCTCTTCCTCGATGCGGACCAGCTGGTTGTATTTGGCGAGCCGGTCGGAGCGCGCGAGGCTGCCGGTCTTGATCTGGCCGCAGTTGGTCGCGACGGCGAGGTCGGCGATCGTCGAATCCTCGGTCTCGCCCGAGCGGTGCGACATCACCGCGGTGTAGCGCGCGCGGTGCGCCATATCGACCGCGTCGAGCGTTTCGGACAAGGTGCCGATCTGGTTGACCTTGACGAGCAGCGAGTTGGCGAGGCCGTCCTTGATCCCCTGCGACAGACGCAGCGGATTGGTGACGAACAAATCATCGCCGACGAGCTGGCACTTGTCGCCGATCAGGTCGGTCAGCGCCTTCCAGCCCGCGAAGTCATCCTCGCTCATCCCGTCCTCGATCGACAGAATCGGATAATCCTTGACGAGCGCAGCCAGATAGTCGGCCATTTGTTCGGGGCTGAGCGACAGCTTCTCGCCGCTGATCTCATATTTGCCGTCACGGAAGAATTCGGTCGCCGCGCAATCGAGCGCGAGCACGACGTCGCTGCCGAGCTTGAACCCCGCCTGATCGACCGACGCGGCGATGAAGTCGAGCGCATCGCGCGTCGAAGCGAGGTTGGGGGCAAAGCCGCCCTCGTCGCCGACCGCGGTCGCGAGCCCCTTTTGCGCGAGGCCCTTTTTCAGCGTGTGGAAAATCTCGCTGCCCCAGCGCACCGCTTCGGCGATGCTGCCGGCGCCGACCGGCATGACCATGAATTCCTGCACATCGATCGGATTGTCGGCATGTTCGCCGCCGTTGATGATGTTCATCATCGGCACCGGCAGCGTGCGCGCCGAGACGCCGCCGACATAGCGATAGAGCGGCAGGCCGCGCGCGTCGGCGGCGGCCTTTGCGGCGGCGAGGCTGACGCCGAGGATCGCATTGGCGCCGAGGCGGCCCTTGTTCGGCGTGCCGTCGAGGTCGATCATCGCCATGTCGATCTCGCGCTGGTCCTCGGCATCGAGGCCGATCAGCGCGTCGGCGATCTCGCCGTTGACCGAGGCGACCGCCTTGGTCACGCCCTTGCCCAGGAAGCGCGCCTTGTCGCCGTCGCGCAGCTCGACCGCTTCGTGCGCGCCGGTCGACGCGCCCGAAGGCACGGCGGCGCGGCCGAAGCTGCCGTCCTCGAGCAGCACATCGACCTCGACCGTCGGATTGCCGCGGCTGTCGAGAATTTCGCGGCCGTGAATGTCGATGATGGCGGTCATGGAAGTTCGTCCTGCTAGCACGGATGGAAGGGCGCCAGCCTGTTATCGGCGGCCTTCGGGCAAGGCAAGCCGCATAGGAATTTTGCGGCGCTATGGAACCATTCTGCGCGCCTTGCTATATATTGATACAGGACCGAAAAGGGACCGGCACGACCGGCTGACCGCCGTGCGTGCACCCGGATAAGAAGAAGGATGACGCCCGATGGCCAAAGCCGCTACTCCCGCTACGCCCGCCGCAAAGAAAGCCACGCCACGCGCGCCCGCAAAGGCTGGCGCTACCAAGAAGGCCCCGGCGCGCAAGCCGGTCGCGGCGAAGGCCGCCAAGGAGCATCCGATCCGCGATCAGCTCGCCGCGACGCGTGACACGATCAAGAGCGAGGCGTCGAAGAAGGCCTCTTCTCTGAAGGGCGATGCGACCAATTTCGCGAACCAGGCCTCGGCGAAGGCGCGCGACGCCGCAACCCGCGGCAAGGACAAGGCCGCCGAGGCGGTGGGCAGCCTCGCCAAGATGCTCGAGGACAGCGCCGGCACGGTCGACGACAAGTTCGGCAAGCAATATGGCGACTATGCGCGCTCGGCCGCCTCGACGGTGGCGGGCCTCGCCTCGACCCTCGACCAGAAGGATCTCGACGAGCTCGCTGGCGCGACGCGCGATTTCGTCAAGAAGAGCCCCGCGGTCGCGGTCGGCGCCGCGGCGGTAATCGGGTTCGTGCTCGCGCGGATGCTGAAGGGCGGATCGAACGACTGATCCGGCCTTGACAGCTCCCGACCAAGACATCCCCCTCGACCCCGCGCCGCGCGATTATGATCGCGTCAGCCACGGCTATGCGCCCGAAGGCCGCACCGAGGTGCCGCCGCCCGAGCCGCTCGACGCGATCGTGCGCGACGTCCTCGACAATCTGTCGGCGACGGCGCAGTCCGAAATGGCGCTGCTCGAGGCTCGCGGATCGCTCGCGTGGCACGCGATCAAATGGACGGCGGGCTGGGGTTTCGTCGCGGCCTGCGCCTTGCTCGTCGCGATGCTGGCGATCGCCTTCGGGGCGATCATGGTACTCGCACCGCGCGTCGGGCCGCTCGCGGCGACGCTGATCGTCTTTGCCGCGCTGATCGCGCTCGCCGCCTTCACCGGCTGGCGCGCGCTGCGTCATTGGCGCGACCTGCGCACCGCATTGCGCCGCGATCTGGTGCACGAAGTCGGGGAGGAGGAATGATGCCACCCTCGCGCGCGCGCCTGATCAACGCCGCACGGCGCTCGATGCTCCAGCGCAGCCAGCTTCGGCGCAAGCTCGGCATCGCGGGCGAAGCGTTCAAACCGAGCGCGCTTGCCGGACGCGCAAAAAACCAGGTTCAGGAAGCGATCGACGACAGCGCGCATGCGGTGCGCGAGCAGTTCCGCAGGAACCGCCTGCCGATCGCGCTCGCCGCGATTGCCGGCGTGGCGTGGCTGTTTCGCGAGCCGATCAGGGAACAGGCGCCGCGGATCGGCCGCAAGCTCGGCGAACTCGCCGATCGTGCGATGGCCCGGCTGCGTCCCGACAATGTGACGGCCGACGAGGCCGAACCCGATATGGAGGACGACGACGATGAAGCCCCTCAGTGAAACCGCCCGCGAAACTCGCGCCAAAGCGAGTGAACTTGCGGAGAAAACCGCCGAAAACGCGAAGGCGACGGCCGAAGCTGCGCGCGCGCGGATTCAGGAAGGCTATGGCCGCGCCCGCACCGCGACGAGCGAGCTTGCGAGCAAGGGCCGCGAGCAGGCCGAAGCCGCGCGCGAGGCCGCCGGCCACGCCTATGAAGAGGGCAAGGCGCGCGCGAGCGACGCCTATGCCAAGGGCAAGGTGCAGGCGAAGCGCGCGAACAGCAAGCTCAAGGACATCGCACAGGAACAGCCGATGGCGCTCGTCGCGGGGGCGGTCGCGCTCGGCGCGCTCGTCGGTTCGCTGCTCCCCAAAGGCGGCAAGCGCGACTGACCACGTATCCCGCCGCGCCCGCTTGCCGTTACGGCGAAGCGCTGGTAGGGGGCGCCACCTCCCCTCCTCCCGCGCATGACGCCAAGGAAAGCGACAATGAGCAAATTGCACCTGGTATTCGGCGGACGCGTCAGCGATCCGCAGGGCCTCGACTTCGTGGACCTCTCCGCCCTCGATATCGTCGGCCTCTATCCCGACTATAAATCGGCCGAAAAGGCCTGGCGCGCCGCCGCGCAGCGCACCGTCGACGATGCCGAGATGAAATATGTCGTCGTCCACCTGCACCGGCTGCTGCAGCCCGACGCGGAATAATCGGCCGTCGCTCCCGCCAAGGCCGGGGCGACGCCTGCTCGATCAGCGAAAATTGTCGGCGTAGGCCTGAATCTTGAGCGTGCGCTCGGGGGTCGGCACGACCTCGACCTCGATCCCGTTGCGCGCCGCATAGGCGAGCGCCTCGTCGCGGCTGGCAAAGCTCAGGCGAAGCTGGCGGCGCGTGTCGCCGCTGCCCGCCCAGCCCATCAGCGGATCGGCCTTGCGCGCCTCGGCGGGGGCGAATTCGAGCATCCAGCGCTGCGTCCCGGCGCGGCCCGATTGCATCGCATTTTTGGGTTTCTGGAAAATCCGCGCTTTCATCTGACCATCCTGCGTTGGAGCCGTTTCCGCCGCCTTAGCGGCAAGCCGCAGCCCCGAAAAGGGCTATTGCGCATCGCGCCGCGCCTGCGCCGCCTTGGTCAGCCGGGTCGGCTGGGCGTTCGCCGGGTCGTCGGGCCACGGATGCTTCGGATAGCGCCCGCGCATTTCGCGCGCGACGTCGTGCCAGCTGCCGTTCCAGAAGCTCGCAATGTCGCGCGTCGTCTGAATCGGCCGGTGCGCGGGTGAGGTCAGCGCGATCACCAGCGGCACCGGCGGCTCGCCGACCGTCGGATGGCGCGTCAGCCCGAACATTTCCTGCGCGCGCACACTTACAGTCGGTCCCCCCTCGGCGCCATAGTCGATCGGATGGCGGCTCCCCGCCGGGGTCGTGTAATCGGCGGGCGCGCGCTTTTCGAGCAACTGCCGCGCCGGCCAGTCGAGCAGCCCCGTGAGCGCGTCGACCAGCCGCCGGTCGGCGATGTCGCGCAGCCCTCGGCTCTCGGCGAGCAGCGGCGCGAGCCACAAGTCGAGGCTGTCGGCGAGCGCCGCGGGCGAAAGCGCGTCGAGCCCCGCGAAAGAGGCGCGCTGGCGCAGCGCCTGCGCCTGCGGCCCCCAACCGATCAGCCCCAGCCCCTTTTCGCGCACCGCGGCGAGCCGCACCGCGACATCGTCTTCGGCGCCCTCGCGGCGCGCCGCCTGTCCGCTTGCGAGCGCGATCGCGCCGAGCCGGCGTTCGCGGCGATGGTCGACGCGGTCGCTCGCGGCGTCATAGCGGCTCGCGGCGTGGACGACGATTTGATCGGCGAAGATTGCCGCGACCTCTTCGGGCGCGATCGCCGCCGCAGCGAGGATGCGCACCCCCGCCGCATGGCCCTGCGCGTCGGCGATGGCGAGCCATTCGCTTCCCGCGAGCGGATCGGTCGGGTCGAGCCGGTAGGCGCGCCCACCGACGCTCAGATATTCGCCCCGCTGCCCGGCGCGCGCGCGCGCGACGCGGTCGGGCCAGGCGGTCGCGATCCAGCCGCCGACCGAGCGCTGCGGCGCCGCCACGGCCGGCCCGGCGAGCCGTTCGCCGACGCCCGCGAGCCGGCGCGCCAGCCGCCAAGCCCCCTCGCTGCGATCGCCCTTCGACCCGCGCCAGCGCTGCAAGCGCCCCTCGACATCGACCCCGCGCCCGCCGAGCCCGGGCTCGGTGAGCAGCACCGCGAGCCGCGCCGCGTGCCCGGCTTCTCCCTGCCCTGCCGCTTCGATCAGCATATGCGCGAGCGGCACCGGCAGCGGCACCGCGGCGAGCGCCTTGCCATGCGCGGTGATCCGCCCGTCCTCGCCGAGTGCGCCGATCGCGACGAGCCGCGCCTTCGCCTCGGCGATCGCGGCGGGCGACGGCGGATCGAGCCAGCCGAGCTGGCGCGGGTCGATGATCCCCCAGCTCGCGCAATCGAGCACCACCGGCATCAGGTCGTTCTCGTGAATCTCGGGCTGCTCGAAAGGCGGCATGCCGGCGGTCGCGGCGGCCTCCCACAGCCGATAGGCGACCCCCGGCCCCTGCCGCGCGGCGCGGCCGGCGCGCTGCGTCGCCGACGCCTGGCTCGCGCGTTCGGTGACGAGCCGCGCGATGCCGGCCGCCTTGTCGAAGCGCGGGCGGCGCGCCAGTCCGGCGTCGATCACGATCCGTACCCCGTCGATCGTCAGGCTGGTCTCGGCGATGCTCGTCGCGAGGATCAGCTTGCGCCGCGCTTCGGGATCGCGAACGAGCGCGCGGCGCTGCTCGGCGGGGTCGATCTGCCCGTGGAGGCGATGGACGACGAGCGGCAGCCGCGCCGCCTCGACCGCTGCCGCCGCGCGGTCGATGTCGGCGGCGCCGGGCAGGAAAGCGAGCATGTCGCCCTCATCCTCGTCGGCGAGCGCCTGCCGGACCGCCGCGAGCAGGCTCGCTTCGAGCCGATCCTCGGCGCGGCGCCCGATATGCCGCAAGTCGAGCGGCCAGCTCTTCCCCTCGCTCTTGATCAGCGGCGCGTCGCCGAGCAGCGCGCCGAAGCGCGCGCCGTCGAGCGTCGCCGACATCGCGACGAGGCGCAGGTCGTCACGAAGCCCCTGCTGCGCGTCGATCGCGAGCGCGAGCGCGAAATCGCCGTCGAGGCTGCGTTCGTGCACCTCGTCGAACAGCACGGCGGAGACGCCGGTGAGTTCGGGGTCGGCGAGAATGCGGTTGCGGAACAGGCCGGGCGTCATCACCAGCAGCCGCGTCGCCGCCGACTGCTTGCTGTCGAGGCGGGTCGCATAGCCGACGCGGCCGCCGACCGGCTCGCCCATTTCCTCGGCGATGCGCTCGGCGGCCGCGCGCGCGGCGAGCCGGCGCGGCGAGAGCAGCCACACCGCGCCCTTGCACCACGGCTGGTCGAGGAGCGCGGGGGCGATGCGCGTCGTCTTGCCCGCGCCCGGCGGCGCGACGACGACTGCATTGGGACGAAGCGTCAGCGCTGCAACGATGTCGGGCAGCACCGCGTCGATCGGGAGCGGCGCGGGGTTGGCGCTTGTCGGGTTCACGCGAAGACGCGAAGACACGAAGAGATGGCACCGCGCATCGCGGCCGATTTGTCGCCGCAGGCGACCCTCAAAGGCGCTTCGCGCGGAATGAAGAACCGCACGCGCGGTATTGCGCCGCCCTCTTCGCGTCTTCGCGTCTTCGCGTGAAACAAATCAGCGCCCACCTCAATAGGCGCGCGCGACCGCGAAGGCGACCGCCTCGGTCAGCGCCGCGCGCGCCTGGCTGGCGCGGAAGGTGCCGATCGCATCGACCGCGCGCTGGCCGTAATGGCGCGCGCGCGCGAGCGTGTCGTCGATCGCATCATGCTTGCGCAGCAGCGCGGTCGCATGGGCAAGATCCTCGTCCGACGTGCGGTGCCCCGCCATCGCGAGCTTCCAGAATTCGCGCTCCTCGGCGCTGCCGCGCGCATAGGCGAGGATCACGGGCAGCGTGACCTTGCCGTCGCGGAAATCGTCGCCGACGCCCTTGCCCATCGTCTCGGCGTCGGAGACATAGTCGATCGCATCGTCGACGAGCTGGAATGCGATGCCGAGGTTGCGGCCGAACGCGTCGAGCGCCGCCTCGGTCGCCTCGTCGCGCTCGGCGACGACCGCGGCGATCTTGCTCGCGGCGGCGAACAGTTCGGCGGTCTTGGCGTTGATGATCGCGAGATACTGATCCTCGCTCGTTTCGACACGGCGCTGTGCCGACAGCTGATTGACCTCGCCCTCGGCGATCACCGCCGACGCGTGGCTCAATATCTTGAGCACCTTCAGCGACCCGTCCTCGACCATCAGCTCGAACGAGCGCGCGAACAGGAAATCGCCGACGAGCACCGAGGCGCTGTTGCCCCAGATGATGTTCGCGGTCTTGCGGCCGCGGCGGAGGTCGGAGCCGTCGACGACATCGTCGTGGAGCAGCGTCGCGGTGTGGATGAATTCGACCGCGGCGGCGAGTTTGCAGTGGCGGCGCCCCGGATAGTCGAGGAGCTGCGCGCTCGCGAGCGTCAGCATCGGCCGCATCCGCTTGCCACCCCCCGCAATCAGGTGCCCGGCAAGTTCGGGGATCAACGGAATTTCCGACTGCATCCGATCGAGGATGACCGAATTCACCTCGTTCATATCGGCGGCGACAAGCGCCATCATCGGGTCGAGCGAAGGCGGACGGTCGCCGTGAAGCTGATGAATTTCGGCAGTCATATCACGCGCTGCCTTGGCCGCGCGGTCGCCATTTTGCAATGACTTTCACCTTGCCACCCACCCCTTGCCGGTGCCAAGCGTGCGCCGAACGAGAGGAGCACCACCGCCCATGGACGACCAGCTGAGCCGTTATCGCCAGAGCATCGACAATATCGACGCGGCGCTCGTCTATATGCTCGCCGAGCGGTTCAAGGTGACCAAGGCGGTTGGCGAGCTCAAGGCGCGCATCGACCTGCCCCCCGCCGACCCCGATCGCGAGGCGCGGCAGATCGAGCGGCTGCGCAACCTGGCGCGCGAGGCCGATCTCGACCCCGAGTTCAGCGAGAAATTCCTGCGCTTCATCATCGACGAGGTGATCCGCCACCACCAGCAGGCCAAGCGGGAGACCGAAGCATGACCCCCGACCATCCGGTCTTTTCGCGCTGGCCGGCGCAATATCCCGACCGGCTCCAGCTTTTTTCGGCGCCGACTCCGAACGGCGTCAAGGTCGGCATCATGCTCGAGGAAACGGGGCTGCCCTACGAACCGCACCGCATCGACATCATGGCCGACGAGAGTCACGATCCGGCCTTCCTCGCGCTCAATCCCAATGGCAAGATTCCCGCGATCTACGATCCCGCAGGGCCGAACGGTAGGCCGCTCGCGCTGTTCGAATCGGGCGCGATCCTGATCTATCTCGCCGACAAGAGCGGCCAGTTGCTGCCCGCCGATCCGAATGCCCGCTACGAAACGATCCAGTGGGTGATGTGGCAGATGGGCGGGGTCGGCCCGATGTTCGGCCAGCTCGGCTTCTTCCACAAATTCGCCGGCAAGGACTATGAGGACAAGCGCCCGCGCGATCGCTACGCCAAGGAATCGGCGCGGCTGCTCGGCGTCCTCGACGATCGGCTGGCCAACCGCGCGTGGGTGATGGGGAGCGACTACAGCATTGCCGACATCTCGCTGCTCGGTTGGGTGCGCAACCTGATCGGCTTCTACGAAGCGCGCGAGATCACCGGCTTCGACCGTTTCGCACACGTCCAGCGCTGGCTCGACGCCGGACTGGCGCGCCCGGCGGTGCAGCGCGGGCTGGAGGTGACGGCGGCTTAGCGCGGCGGAGATTGGGCGCGATGTCGGCTTCGGGCCGGTTGCGGTCGTTCCTGCAATTGCTCTCTCCCCTTCAGGGGAGAGATACGCAGGCTTGCGAGCTTGCTCGCTAGCCGAAGTTGAGAGGGGTTTGCTGCTTCCCCCTCTCCCAACCCTCTCCCCTGAAGGGGAGAGGGCTTTTCGGCCGCTCCCCACCCCGAAGCCGACTTCACCCCTACCCCGCAGGTAACTTAAGCCGCACCAGCAACCCGCCCAGATCCTCGCTCTCTTCGAGCGCGATACTGCCGCCGTAAATCTCCGCCACGTCGCGCACGATCGCCAGACCTAGCCCGGTGCCCGGCTTGCCGCTGTCGAGCCGCACGCCGCGGTCGAAGATGCGCGTGCGGTCGGCGGGGGAGATGCCAGGGCCGTCGTCCTCGACCAGGATTTCGGCCATCGCCCCGTCGCGCTCGATCGTCACAAAAACGCTGCCGCCGCCATATTTGGCGGCGTTTTCGAGCAGATTGCCGATGAGTTCGTCGAGGTCCTGCCGTTCGACGCAGACGACGAGGTCCTTGTCGCCCGCCGCGTCGAGCCGGACGTCCGGGTAAAGCGCAGCGACCGCGCGCGAGACGCTGTCGACGCTTTCGCGCACATTGGCGCGCGCCTGCGCCGCGCCGCGCCGCCCGACCGCCCTTGCGCGCGCCAGATGATGCTCGACCTGCCGCTGCATCGTCGCCGCCTCGCGCCGCACGGTTTCGGCGAGCGGTTCGTTATTGCCCGTCGCGCTGTTGACGAGGACGGTCAGCGGCGTCTTGAGCGCATGGGCGAGGTTGCCGGCGTGCAGGCGCGCCTCTTCTGCCTGTTTCTCGTTGTGCGCGAGGAGCGCGTTCAATTCATCGACCATCGGCTGCACTTCGAGCGGCAACGGCGCCTCGACGCGGCGGTTCTGCCCGCCGCGCATCGCGGCGATCGCGCGCCGGATGTGGCGCAGCGGCCAGAGCCCATAGAAGGTCTGGAGCGCCGCAAGCACGATCAGCCCGAGCCCGAGCATGCCGAGGCTCGGGATCAGCGTCGCACGCACCGCGCGGATCTGCTCGTCGAGCGACTGGCGCGATGCCGCGATCTGAAAGCGCCATTTGATCGGACTTCCCGGCAGCACCACGTCGCGTTCCAGCACGCGCAATTCCTCATCGGGAAATTGCGTGCTGTCATAAACATGCATGTCGTCGTCGCTATGTTCGTCCGACGTGTCGAGCCGGCGTTCCCACAGCGATCGCGAGGGATAGGGCTCTTGCCCCTTGCCGCTGATCTGCCAATAAAGGCCGCTATAGGGCTCGAGGAAGCGCTGGTCGCCGAGCGGCTGGATGAGGCGCACCTCGCCGTCGGGGCCGATCTCCGACGAGCGGATCATCGCGATCAGCACATATTCGAGGCCCGAATCGAAATTGCGGGTGATCGCGCCCGTGAGCACGCGATCGAGCGCGAAGCCGCCGCCGATAAGCAGCAGCGAAATCCAAACCGCCGCGATGGCGATCATGCGCCGCGCGAGCGATCCGGTCGTGCGCGGCGAAAAAAGCGCCGGCCCGGCCTGCCGATCTCCGGTTCCCGCCCTCTCCGCAGCGTCGGCCATCCGGGCCGACTCAGCCCTGCGGATCGTCGAGCTGGTAGCCGAGACCGCGGATGGTGGTGATGATGTCGGCGCCCAGCTTTTTGCGGATGCGCGTGACGAACACCTCGATCGTGTTCGAATCGCGGTCGAAATCCTGATCGTAGATATGTTCGATCAGCTCGGTTCGCGACACGACCTTACCCTTGTGGTGGAGCAGGTAGGACAGAAGTTTATATTCCTGCGCGGTCAGCTTCACCGGCTCGCCGTCGAGTGTCACACGCCCCGATCGCGTGTCGAGACGCACCTTGCCCGCGATCAGCTCGCTCGATGCGTTGCCCGACGCGCGGCGGATCAGCGCCCGCAGGCGAGCGATCAGCTCCTCGGTCTGGAACGGCTTTGCCAGATAGTCGTCGGCCCCCGCATCGAGGCCCGCGACCTTGTCCGACCAGCTGTCGCGCGCGGTGAGGACGAGGACGGGGAAGTTGCGCTTTTCCTTGCGCCAGCGATCGAGAACGGTGAGCCCGTCGACCTCGGGAAGGCCGAGATCGAGGATCGCGGCGTCATAATCCTCGGTCGAGCCGAGAAAATGGCCATCCTCGCCATCGGTCGCGAGATCGACGGCATAACCCGTCCCCTCGAGCGTCGATTTGAGCTGCGGCCCCAGCGTGGGCTCGTCTTCGACAATCAATATCCGCATCATGCGCCTTTCAACCGATGACCGGCGACGCCGCCGATCCGTTCATATTCGTCTATCAAGTCGGAACGGCCATCGCAAAATCTGGTTGCGAGGGCGAAGGAAAAGACCGGCCGGTCAGGGTCGGCGGCCGACGATGCGCCCCGATCGGGCATCGACATAAACGACGACGACCTGGTTGCCGTCCATGAACTTCAGCGCATAGACCATGCGGCTGGCATCGAACTGGGGGCCGCCCAGATAGGTCATGTCGTCATAGGGCGGACGCGAGCGCACTTCGGCGATCAGCTTGTTCAGCGGAATCACCTGCCCCTGCGCCGCAGCGGCGCGCAGATTGTCCTGCTCGCGGTCGCGCTCGCCGCGCGCCAGCGCGGGCGCGCCGGCGGTCAGCAGTATGGCGGAAGCAAGCGATAGGGTCAGCGTGCGGATCATGGCGCCGGTCCTAAAGCAAAAGCATTGAATAGGCGATGAATGGCGCGTTCGGCGAAAATTCGGCCGGATCATGGTGGGCGCGGCAAGGATTGAACTTGCGACCCCACCCGTGTGAAGGGTGTGCTCTACCACTGAGCTACGCGCCCGTTCCGGTTCCGCCGGTGCAGCGGACATCCGAAAGCGGGACGTCCATAGCCGCTGCGGCGACGAATGCAACGGCGATTTGATGCCATTGCCTTCGCAAATGCAAAACGGGCCGCGGTTTTTACGCCGCGGCCCGATGCAATTCGCCAAAAGGCGCCTGCCGATTAGTTGCAGGCGTCCTTGAGGGCCTTGCCGGCCTTGAACTTCGGCTGGTTCGACGCCGCGATGGTCATCGTTTCGCCGGTGCGCGGGTTGCGACCCGTCGACGCCTTGCGCTTGCTGACCGAGAACGTCCCGAAGCCGACGAGACGGACTTCGCCGCCCTTCTTCAGCGACGCGGTGATCGCGTCGAAAACGGCTTCAACCGCCTTGCTCGCATCGCCCTTGGTGAGGCCGCTCGAGTCAGCGACGGTGGCGATCAGGTCTTGTTTGTTCATGCCTAAGGAACCCCTGTATGTGGTTGGTTAGATGATTCATGGCCGGGCCATGGCGCGCCACTAACGCTGTTTCGCCCTGCCTTGTCAAAGCAAAAATGGGGGAAAAGCGTCCCGAATCGGCGATTTTGCGATGAAAAGCCGATCCGGAACCGGCCCGAATCAGTGCCGAATCGCCGACTCGGGGTCGGCACCGGGCGCGTGAGGGGGTGAGGCCGCCAGCTCGTCGGCCTCGGTCCACTCGATCGGCTCGACCGGACTCGCCAGCGCTTCGGCCAGAACCTGGTCGACGTGACTCACCGGAATGATCTTGAGCTGTTCGGTGATGTTCGCCGGAATCTCGACCAAATCCTTTTCATTTTCCTCAGGAATAAGGACGGTCGTGATGCCGCCGCGCAGCGCCGCGAGCAGCTTTTCCTTCAGGCCCCCGATCGCGAGCACGCGGCCGCGCAGCGTTACCTCGCCGGTCATCGCGACGTCCTTGCGCACCGGGATGCCCGTGAGCGTCGAAATCATCGCCGTGACCATGCCGACGCCCGCCGAAGGTCCATCCTTGGGCACCGCGCCTTCGGGCAGGTGGATGTGGATGTCCTTGCGCGCAAAGATGCTCGGCCGGATGCCATAGGCCGGCGCGCGCGCCTTCACGAAGGACAGCGCTGCCTGCACCGACTCGGTCATCACTTCGCCGAGCTTGCCGGTCGTGCGCACCTGGCCCTTGCCCGCCGCGGTGACGGCTTCGATCGTCAGCAGTTCGCCGCCGACCTCGGTCCATGCCAGCCCGGTCACCGCACCGACCTGGTCCTCGCGATCGCCGACGCCGTGACGGAATTTCCGCACGCCCGCGAACTCCGACAGATTGTCGGGCGTAACGATGACGCTTTCCGCCTTGCCTTCGAGAATCTTGCGCAGCGCCTTGCGGGCGAGGCGCGCGATCTCGCGTTCGAGCGTGCGGACGCCCGCCTCGCGCGTGTAATAGCGGATGAGGTCGCGCAGCCCTTCGTCGGTCAGTTCGAACTCGCCGGCTTTCAGCCCGTGCGCCTCGATCTGCTTCGCGATCAGGTGGCGCTTGGCGATCTCGACCTTCTCATCCTCGGTATAGCCCTCGAGCCGGATGATCTCCATGCGGTCGAGCAGCGGCTGCGGCAGGTTGAGCGAGTTCGCGGTGGTCACGAACATCACGTCGGAGAGGTCGACGTCGATCTCCAGATAATGATCCTGAAACTTCGCATTCTGTTCGGGATCGAGCACCTCGAGCAGCGCCGAGGCCGGATCGCCGCGGAAATCCTGGCCGAGCTTGTCGATCTCGTCGAGCAGGAACAGCGGGTTCATCGTCCCCGCCTTTTTCAGGTTCGTCACGATCTTGCCCGGCAGCGAGCCGATATAGGTGCGGCGGTGGCCGCGGATCTCGGCCTCGTCGCGCACGCCGCCGAGCGACTGTCGCACGAATTCGCGCCCCGTCGCCTTCGCGATCGAGCGGCCGAGCGAGGTCTTGCCGACGCCCGGAGGGCCGACGAGGCAGAGGATCGGCCCCTTGAGCTTGTTCGTGCGCGCCTGCACCGCGAGATATTCGACGATGCGGTCCTTGACCTTTTCGAGCGCATAATGGTCGTCGTCGAGGACCGCCTGCGCCTTCGCAATGTCCTTCTTGAGCTTCGACTTCTTGCCCCACGGCAGGCCGAGCAGCGTATCGAGATAGTTGCGCACCACGGTGGCTTCGGCCGACATCGGCGCCATCGCGCGCAACTTCTTGAGTTCGGCTTCGGCCTTCGCCTTGGCTTCCTTCGACAATTTGAGCTTGTCGATCTTCGCCTGCAACTCGGCGAGGTCGTCGCCGCCCTCACCGCCGTCGTTGCCGAGCTCGCGCTGGATCGCCTTCAACTGTTCGTTGAGATAATATTCGCGCTGGCTCTTCTCCATCTGCCGCTTCACGCGGCCGCGGATCTTCTTTTCGACCTGCAGCACGCCGAGCTCGCCTTCCATGAAGGCGAAGACCATCTCGAGCCGCTTCGCGGGCGCATTCTCGACCAGCAGCGCCTGCTTGTCGGAAACCTTGATGTTGAGATTGCCCGCGACCGAGTCGGCGAGGCGCGAGGCGTCGTCGATCTGCGACAGCTGCACCGCGGTTTCGGCGGGCATCTTCTTGTTGAGCTTCGCGTAGGATTCGAACTGGTCGACGACCGAGCGCATCAGCGCGGCGGTATCGACGCTGTCGTCGACCGCGTCGGCGACCGGCGCCACGCGCGCCATCACCGCCTTGTCATCGCTATCGAGGCCGAGCAGCTTCGCGCGCGCCTTGCCCTCGACCAGCACGCGGACGGTGCCGTCGGGAAGTTTGAGCAATTGCAATACGGTAGCGATCACGCCGACGTCATAGAGGTCGTCGCGCGCCGGATCGTCCTCGCCCGGATCGAGCTGGGCGACGAGAAAGATTTCCTTGTCGGCTTCCATCGCGGCTTCGAGCGCGGCTACCGAGCGGTCGCGGCCGACGAACAGGGGAACGATCATGTGCGGGAAAACGACGATATCCCGCAGGGGAAGAAGGGGAAAAGACTGCGTCATCATGGCTCCTGAGCGGGCGTCCGACCCGGGCGCTCCGCCATTCTTATAGGGTATCAGGCGCTAATATGGCGTAACCTGCCGCGCATTCAATGAAGCTGTGGTGAATGGACGGGAAATCGTCGCCCCAGCGAAAGCCGGGGCCGCTGGAGGTTCACGCGGCGGCGAAATGCCAAGCCGGTAACGGCCCCAGCTTTCGCCCGGGGCGACGGATATTCAAAACGGCAGCTTGAAGCCCGGCGGGAGCGGCAGGCCGCTCGTCATCTTGCCCATTTCCTCGTTGCTGACCTGATCGGCCTTTTCGCGCGCATCGTTGAACGCGGCGGCGAGCAAATCTTCGAGCATCTGCTTTTCGGACGCGACAATCAGGCTGTCGTCGATGTCGATCGCCTTGATCCGGCCCTTCGCGCTCGCGCGAATCTTGACCAGCCCGCCGCCCGAAACACCTTCGACCTCGACGCTGTCGAGCTTCGCCTGCGCCTCCTGCATCTGCGCCTGCACCGTCGCCGCAGCTTCCTGCGCCGCCTTCATCATTTCTTCGATCGATTTCATGGGTTCGACCTATGCCGATTGTCGCCGGGCGGTTCAAGCTCGGCATCGGGAAAAGCCGCCAAAGCGGCGCGAACGACGGGCAGTTCGCGGATTCGCGCCTCATTGTCGGCGAGTTTCGCCGCACGCATCTGGCCAAGACTTGGGCGTCCTTCGCCCTCGCCTGCCCGCACCTGCCAGCGATTGCCGGTCGCGGCGAGCAGCGCGTCGGCCAGATCGCGCGCGAAACCGTCCGCCAGCCGCGCGGTCGGCGCAAAAACGAGCGTCCCCGGCTCGAGTTCGATCACGCGCAGATGGTCGTAGAGATCGACCGCGAGCCGGTGATTGCCGCTCGATTCGAGAAGCTGGTGGATTTGCGCGACCGTCAGTGCCGCGGCCGGGGGTTCGAGAGCGGGGTCGACTTCGGGTTGCGTATCTCCCGGCGTCGACGCAGCGCTCGTCGGACCGGCCGCCGGCGCGGGCGACGGAGCGATCTGCGGCGCCGCCGGAACCGCGCCCGACACAAGCAGCTTCGCGAGTTCGCCGGGATCGGGCATCGACGCCGCATAGATCACCCGCAGCAACAGCATTTCGAGATGTTCGAGCGGATTATTCGCGCGCAACACCTCTTCATGGCCCTTGAGGAGCAACTGCCACAGCCGGTTGAGCGGCGCGAAACCCAGCTTCTGCGCCCAATCGCCGATGCGCTCGCGATCGGCCTCGGCCAGCGCGGGATCCTCGTGCCGCGACACTTTGGCGAGGGTGATCGCATGGGTCAGGTCCATCAGCCCGCGGACCATCGCCACGGGTTCGATCCCCAGCGCATATTGGGCGCGGGCGAGGTCGATCGCGCCGCCGCTGTCGCCTTCGAGGATCGCCGCCATCAACCCGGCGATCGACGAGCGGTCGGACAGGCCCAGCATCGCGCGCACCTGTTCGGCGCCGATCTTGCCGCCGCCGTCCAGATCGGCATGGGCGATCGCCTGATCGAGGATCGACAGGCCGTCGCGCACCGACCCTTCGGCGGCATTCGCGATCAGCCAGATCGCCGGCGCCTCGGCCTCGACCCCTTCCTTTTGCAGGATCGCACTGAAATGCGCGAACAGCATGTCGGGGGTGATGCGGCGCAGGTCGAAGCGCTGGCAGCGCGAGAGCACCGTCACCGGCACCTTGTTGACCTCGGTCGTCGCGAACAGGAATTTGACGTGCGGCGGCGGCTCTTCGAGCGTTTTCAGCAGCGCGTTGAAGGCGTTGCGCGACAACATGTGCACTTCGTCGATGATGTAGATCTTGTAGCGCGCCGACACGGCGGCATAGCGCACCGCCTCGATGATCTCGCGCACATCGTCGACGCCGGTGTTCGACGCGGCGTCCATCTCGATCACGTCGATATGGCGCCCCTCGGTGATCGCGCGGCACGGTTCGCAGACGCCGCACGGATCGATCGTCGGCCCGCCCTTCCCGTCCGGCCCGACGCAGTTGAGAGCCTTTGCAATGAGGCGCGCGGTCGAGGTCTTCCCGACCCCGCGCACCCCGGTCATCAGAAAGGCATGCGCCAGCCGGTCGCGCGCGATCGCGTTGCCCAACGTGCGCACCATCGCATCCTGCCCGATCAGCTCGGCAAATGTCTGCGGCCGGTATTTGCGGGCGAGCACGCGGTAGGGACCGCTCGCGGCGGCCGCGGGCGGCGCCTCTGGCAAGTCCATGCCCAGCATCGGCGTATCGTCGTCGGCGGAATCGTCCATGCGCCCGTCTTAGGAGCGGTCGGTGCGCTTGTCGAAGGGGGAAATGGGTGGGAGCCGGAACGACCCGCAGCGAATTCGTTGCGGCTGCTTCCTTCCGGACCTGACCGGGTTGGCGAAGACTGCGTCCGCCCGACTCCCGCGGCGCATATGGCGGGGGCGGCGGGGAAATGCAAGTGGCCGGTCTCGGGATGGCTCGGTCGTCCGCGCCTCTGACGCCGCTCATCTGGTTTCGCACAAAGCCACGAAGCCACAAAGATTGGAGATTCCCTGAGCCCGTTCGTGCTGAGCTTGTCGAAGCACCGCTCTTCTCTGCCGCGTTGAAAGGAAGAACAGCCCTTCGACAAGCTCAGGGCAAACGGGTTGGAGGATTCTTCGTGGCTTCGTGGCTTTGTGCGAAACAATCCTGGACCGACACCAGCGCATGGCGCTGCGGAACGAGCCACGACTACCCCTGCATATTCCGGCTTTCCGCCGGGATATGAACCGTCAGCCCGTCCATCGCTTCGGTCAGCACGATCTGGCACGACAGGCGGCTGGTGCGCCGGACGCCGGCGGCGAGGTCGAGCATATCCTCTTCCTCCTCGCTCGCGGGGGGCAGGCGATCGAAATCCGCTTTCGCGACGATGACATGGCAGGTCGAGCAGGCCATCTGGCCCTCGCACGTTCCCTCGAGCGGCATCATATGCGCCTGCGCGACGTCGAGCAGGATGTCGCCGGGGTTGGCCTCGGCGTCGGTGCGGCCCTTGCCGTCGGCGTGGATGAAGGTAACGCGCATCAATTGACCCCTTGCAGCCGCGCGGCATCCTTGATCGCGTTCAGCCCGTCGCGCAATTCGCCTTCGCTGGTATAGCGCCCCCAGCCGAGCCGGATCGACGCGCGCGCGTCGCCTTCGCTCACCCCCATCGCGCGGAGCACATGGCTGACCTTGCCCGAACCGCTGCCGCACGCGCTACCGAGCGAAAAGGCGACATCGCGCGCATCGGACATCAGCCGCAGCCCGTTCACGCCCTCGCGCCGGACGTTGAGATTGCCGTGATAGCGCGGGGCTGCCGCGCCGTTGAGCGTCCATTCGGGGAGCATGTCGGTCGCGAGCGACCAGAGCCGCTCGACATGCTCGGCGTCCTGGTCGAAGCGCTCGGCCGCGAGCGCCGCCGCCGCACCGAAACCGGCGCACAGCGCGGGCGAGACGGTGCCCGAGCGCATGCCGAGCTCCTGCGCGCCGCCGAACATCAGCGGCTCGATATCGACGCCGTCCTTCACCCACAGCGCCCCGATCCCCTTCGGACCGTGGATCTTGTGCGCCGACACGGCGATCAGGTCGGGCCCCTCGGGGATCGCGACGCGCCCGAAGCCCTGCACCGCGTCGCAGAGCAGCAGGCTGTCCTTCGCATGGGCGGCGGCGACGAAATCGGCGACCGGCTGGATCGTCCCGACCTCGTTGTTGACAAGCATCGTCGCGACGATCCCGCGCTCGGGGATCAGCGCATCGTCGGGCGGCAACGCGAGCCCCGCGCCATCGACGGGCAGGATGGTCGCATTCAGCCGCTCGAGGCACTGGAGCGAGGCGGCATGTTCGATGCTGAGCCCTGCGACTCCGCCCGGCTTCGCCTCTGCGCCGCGGAACAGCGCCCAATTGAGCGCCTCGGTCGCGCCCGAGGTGAAATAGACGCGCCCGCCCCGGGGCAGCAGCGCGGCGACCTGGTCGCGCGCGACCTCGACCGCGGCGGCGGCGGCGCGCCCCGCCTTGTGGGTGCTTGAAGGATTGGCAAACCCGTTTCCATCGCCCGGCCCCTCGAGCCAGCGCAGCATCGCCTCGCGCGCCTCGGGAGCGAGCGGTGTGGTGGCCTGGTAATCGAGGTAGATCATGGCGGAAACAAGCGGCCTTCCCATAGCCGTTCGTGTCGAGCGAAGTCGAGACACCCATCGAAATGGCGCATCGCCGAAGGGCATCTCGACTTCGCTCGATGCGAACGGAGAATTGAGCAAATTGCCCCTTATTGCGAACCATTCGCAAAAGTTGCAACTTGCTACCCGATTTCTATATAGGCGCCGCTTTCGCTCCGCCACCCCGCCCGTCCGGCGACTCGGGAGGCTCAGCCAAGATATGAAGGTGCTCGCATGCCCGACGTCATTTTTCCCGGCCCCGAAGGTCGCATCGAAGGCCGTTTTTCGCCCCCGCCGCGCCCGCGCGCACCCGTTGCGCTGATCCTGCATCCGCACCCGCAGGGCGGCGGCACGATGAACGACCGCATCACGCAGGCGATGTACAAGAGCTTCGTGGCGCGCGGCTTTGCGACCTTGCGCTTCAATTTCCGCGGCGTCGGGCGCAGCCAAGGCACGTTCGACAATGGCGTCGGCGAGCTGAGCGATGCGGCTTCGGCGCTCGATTGGGTGCAGTCGATCCACCCCGAGGCGCAGACGACCTGGGTCGCCGGCTTCAGCTTCGGCGCGTGGATCGGGATGCAGCTCCTGATGCGCCGCCCCGAAATCCGCGGCTTCCTGTCGGTCGCACCGCCGGCGAACATGTACGACTTCAGCTTCCTCGCTCCCTGCCCCTCGTCGGGCATCATTGTCGCGGGCGGGCAGGACGAGATCGTGCCGCCGTCGGCGATCCAGAAGCTCGTCGACAAGCTACGCACGCAAAAGGGCATCACCATCCATCACGACGAGATTCCGCGCGCCAACCATTTCTTCGAACACGAGCTCGACCAGCTGATGAAGTCGCTCGATAACTATCTGGATATGCGGCTCGCCCCGGATTCGCCGATTCGGTGATGAAAAGATCCTCCCCACTTGTGGGGAGGTGGCAGCGCGCAGCGCTGACGGAGGGGTGGCGAGCGTAGCGAGCGCCACGCGCTGGCCCCTCCACCGCTTCGCGGTCCCCCTCCCCACGCTTCGCGCAGGGAGGATTTTCTATTTCACGGGCACCAGCCAGATCGCGACATTGGCGAAGAGTACGAGCGCCGCAATGAGCATCAGCAGCGCGCGGCGGCGGTCGCCATTGCGGAACACCAGCACGGCGCCGCCGAGCAGTGCGAGCGCGCCGAGCATCACGATCGAAAGCAGAAGGTCGCCCATGCCCCGGCTCTATGCCGGGCCGCGATGTCCGTCAAACGCGCTTCGTGACAAAATCGCGTCAAAAGCGGCTGCGGCTTATGGCCAATCGCGGCGGCTTGGCTTAAAGCGCGCTCATCGATTCCGTCCAAGCCTTTTCGGGAGACGCGCCATGCGCATCGCCATCGCCTCCGACCACGCCGCATGGGAGCTGAAGGCCGCGCTCACCGATTGGCTGCGCGACGCGGGCCATGACGTCGCCGACCTCGGCACCAACGGGCCCGAGAGCGTCGATTATCCCGACTATGGCTATGCCCTTGCCGACGCGATCGCGAGCGGCAGCGCCGAGCGCGGGGTCGCGCTCTGCGGCTCGGGCATCGGCATCTCGATTTCGGTCAACCGCAATCCGGCGTGCCGCTGCGCCCTTGTTTCGGAACCCTTGTCGGCAAAGCTCGCGCGCGAGCATAACGATGCCAACGTCATCGCGATGGGCGCGCGGCTGACCGGCATCGACATGGCAAAGGCGTGCCTCGACGCCTTTCTGACCACCGGTTTCGCCGGCGACCGCCACGCTCGCCGCGTCGACAAGCTTTCCCACCCGCCCGTTCTGGAGACCAGCCGATGACCACTGAAACGCTCGCCAAGCCCATCAAATCGGCCGGCTATTTCACCGATGGTGTCGGGACCACCGACCCCGCGGTCGCCGCCGCGATGACGCATGAGCTCGAGCGCGAACAATATCAGATCGAGCTGATCGCGAGCGAGAATATCGTCTCGAAGGCGGTGCTCGAGGCGCAGGGGTCGGTGTTCACCAACAAATATGCGGAGGGCTATCCGGGCCGCCGCTATTATCAGGGCTGCGCGCCGTCGGATGAGGTCGAAAGCCTTGCGATCGACCGCGCGAAGCAGCTTTTCGACTGCGGCTATGCCAATGTCCAGCCGCATTCGGGCGCCCAGGCGAACGGAGCTGTGATGCTCGCGCTGACCAAGCCCGGCGCGACGATCCTCGGCATGAGCCTCGACGCCGGTGGTCACCTGACCCACGGCGCGCCGCCGGCGATGTCGGGCAAATGGTTCAACGCCGTTCAGTACGGCGTGCGCGCGGATGACCATCTCGTCGATTTCGATCAGGTCGAGGCGCTCGCCAAGGAACATCGCCCCGCTCTCATCATCGCGGGCGGGTCGGCCTATCCGCGCACGCTCGATTTCGCGCGCTTCCGTAGCATAGCCGACGACGTCGGTGCGTTGCTGATGGTCGACATGGCGCATTTCGCGGGCCTCGTCGCGGGCGGCGCGCACCCCTCGCCGCTTCCGCACGCGCATGTCGTCACCACGACGACGCACAAGACGCTGCGCGGCCCGCGCGGCGGCATGATCCTGACCAATGACGAAGCGATTGCCAAGCGGATCAACTCGGCGGTCTTCCCCGGCCTGCAGGGCGGCCCGCTGATGCACGTCATCGCGGCGAAGGCGGTCGCGTTCGGCGAAGCGCTGCGTCCCGAGTTCAAACATTATGCAAAGGCGACGATCGCCAACGCGCAGGCGCTCGCGAACCGGCTGAAGGCGCGCGGCGCCGACATCGTCGCGGGCGGCACCGACACGCACCTCGCGCTGATCGACCTGCGCCCGCTGGGCATCACGGGCCGCGATGCCGACGAAGCGCTCGAGCGCAGCGCGATCACCTGCAACAAGAATGGCGTGCCCTTCGACCCGCTGCCGCCGGTGAAGACCAGCGGCATCCGCGTCGGATCGCCCGCGGGCACGACGCGCGGATTCGGTATCGCGGAATTCGAGGAAATCGGCGATATGGTGGCCGACGTGCTCGAAGCGCTGCGCGACAAGGGCGAACATGGCGACGCCGACGTCGAAGCCGACGTGCGCCGCCGCGTCCGCGCGCTGTGCGAGCGCTTCCCCATCTATGGAGGCTGAGATGACGAAGCCGAAGATCGAAACCCTGCTCGGCGACACGGTCGAGGAAATCAAGGCGATGGGCAAGGAAGGGCTCGACCATCCTTCGACCAAACCGGTGCTGATCGGCGGCGGGATCGGCGCGGTCGCCGGTGCGGTGCTGCCCGTGATCAGCTGGCCCGTCGGACTGCTCGCGGGGGCTGCGATCGCGCTTTACAGCCGGGTCCGACCCTGACCGATGCGCTGCCCCTATTGCGGCCATGAAGACAGCCAGGTGAAGGACAGCCGTCCCACCGAGGACGGCGCGGCGATCCGCCGGCGGCGGCAATGCGAGGATTGCGGCGCGCGCTTCACCACCTTCGAGCGCATCCAGCTGCGCGAAGTCGGCGTGCTCAAGGCCGACGGCCGCCGCGAGCCGTTCGATCGCGAAAAACTGATGCGCAGCGTCCAGATCGCGTGCCGCAAGCGCCCGATCGACGGCGCGCGGATCGAACGGCTCGTTTCGGGCATCCAGCGCCAGCTCGAAACCTCGGGCGACAGCGAAGTCCAGGCGCAGCAGATCGGCGCGATGGTGATGGAGGCGCTGAAGGGCTTCGACAATGTCGCCTATATCCGCTTTGCCAGCGTCTATCGCGACTTCACCGAAGCCAGGGATTTCGAAGAATTCGCCTCGACGATCAACGAGGCGGCGCAGAATACGTGACCGACGTCAAAGCCCCTCCCCCCGTCATCGTTCTCGTTCGTCCGCAACTGGGTGAAAATATCGGCAAGGCGGCGCGCGCGATGCTCAATTTCGGGCTGACCGAGATGCGCCTCGTCGCGCCGCGCGACGGCTGGCCCAATCCCGATGCCGGCCCCGCAGCGTCGGGCGCCGATGTCGTGTTGGCAAAGGCCGCGGTCTTCGAATCGCTGGCCGACGCGGTGGCCGACTGCACCGCCATCTATGCCACCACGGTGCGCAAGCGCGGCGTGACGAAGCCGGTGCTGACCCCCGAGGCGGCAGCGACCGAGGTTCATGCGAGCGCCGGGCGCTCGGCCTATGTCTTCGGGCCCGAGCGATCGGGCCTCGAAACCGACGATGTCGCGCTCGCACACAAGATCGTTACCGTGCCGATCAACCCCGAATTCGGTTCGCTGAATCTGGCGCAGGCGGTGATCCTGCTCGCCTATGAATGGTCGAAGGGTCAGGCGCTCGCCCAGCCGCCCGCGGTCGATCTCGATCCCCCGGCGCCCCACGCCGAGATGGAAGAGCTGATCCAGCATTTCGTCCGCGACTTGGACGCGGCGGGCTATTTCTTCCCTGCCGACCGCACCGAGGCCACGCTGCGCACCCTGCGGACCACGCTGACACGCACCGGATGGTCGCACAACGATATCAGGATGATGCACGGCATCGTTACGACGTTGGGGAAAGCGCGCAAATCCGCGCGCCAGCCCGACTAGGCGCGCAAATCGTCCCAGCGACCCAGTTCATGCGCGATCGACTGTTCGACCAGTTCGTTCCAGACGGCACGGACGCGCTGCGGGTCGAGGCCCATGGCGCGGGCCTCGCGCGCGACATTGTCGAGGACTTGCGCCTTGCGCGCCTCGTCACGAACGGCAGTGCGATCGGCCTTGATGCGCGCCGCGGCGTCCATATAGCCGAAGCGGCGCGCGAGCAGCGCGATGAGTTCGCGGTCGACCTGATCGACCCCTTCGCGCACTTCGGTCATCGTTTCGCATTGCTCGGGCAGTTTGGCGGACGTCATGCGCGCTGCCTTTAGCGCCTTTTTCCGCGCTGTCGAGCCGGCGCCAGCGCTTGACACACGCGCCTGTCCCGTCTAACGGCGCGCCTTCGCAAATTGACCCCGCACCCCGGTGAAGCGGCGGTCGCGCAGGACGCAGCTCCTGCGGTGCGACCCGGGAAACGCCGAAATTCCTCGGCACGCAGCAAATTGGAGACGACATATGTCGAAGCGCCAGAGCGCCAAGTATAAACTCGACCGCCGGATGGGCGAAAACATCTGGGGTCGCCCGAAGAGCCCGGTCAACCGCCGCGAATATGGCCCCGGCCAGCACGGCCAGCGCCGCAAGGGCAAGATGTCCGACTATGGTATCCAGCTGCGCGCGAAGCAGAAGCTGAAGGGCTATTACGGCGACATCACCGAAAAGCAGTTCAAGAAGAACTATATCGAAGCCTCGCGTATGAAGGGCGACACGAGCCAGAACCTGATCGGCCTGCTCGAGCGCCGCCTCGACGCGGTCGTCTATCGCTCGAAGTTCGCGCCGACGATCTTCTCGGCGCGCCAGCTCGTCAGCCACGGCCACATCTATGTGAACGGCGTGAAGTGCAACATCGCGAGCCGCCTCGTGAAGCCCGGCGACGAAGTCACGCTCGGCAAGAAGGCGCAGGAAATGGCGCTCGTCGCCGAAGCGCAGAGCCTGCCCGAGCGCGACCTGCCCGAATATGTCGCGGTCGATGGCACCAAGGCGACCTTCGTGCGCGTTCCGACGCTCGATGAGGTCCCCTATCCGGTGAAGATGGAACCCAATCTGGTCGTCGAATTCTATTCGCGCTGATCGGTTCACACCGCGAAGTTCCAGAAGGGCGGTCCGGCAACGGGCCGCCCTTCTTGCATCTGCCCGCCGCGGCTGGCACAAGGCCGCATCCATCACACAAACCGGGATTAATCGATGTATCGCATCCTGAAAGCTGCGCCGGCTGCGGCGATTCTCTTTTCACTTGCTGCCTGCAACGGGTCTGCCGACAAGTCGGCAGCGACCGGGGCGACGGCGCTCCCCGACGTCGACGTGCCCGAATTGTCGCTTGCGACGCTTCAGGATGTCACCAAGGAGCTGTCCTCCGACGCCTATGAGGGGCGCGCGCCGGGGACGCCGGGCGAGCAGAAGACGGTCGATTATCTGATCAAGAAATTCACCGAGGCGGGCCTGAAGCCCGGCAACAACGGCAGCTGGACGCAGGACGTGCCGCTGGTCGAAATTACGGCCAAGAATCCGACGCCGCTGACCTTCACGGGCGGCAAAACCCCGGTGACGCTGCAATATGCGAAGGATTATGTCGCATTCAGCTATCGCGTGCAGCCGAAGACCGAGATCAAGGACAGCGATGTCGTCTTCGTCGGCTATGGCATCAACGCCCCCGAAAAGGGCTGGAACGATTATGCCGGCGTCGATGTGAAGGGCAAGACCGTCATCATCCTGGTCAACGACCCCGACTGGCAGACCGCCGAAGCGAAGGGCGAGTTCAACGGCCGCGCGATGACCTATTACGGCCGCTGGACCTATAAATATGAAGAGGCGGCGCGTCAGGGCGCTGCGGCGGCCCTGATTGTCCACGACACCGAGCCCGCCGCCTATGGCTGGAACGTCGTCGAATCGAGCAACACCGGCACGCAATATCTGGCCGACAGCGAAAATGGCGGCGCCGACCAGACCAAGGCGAATGGCTGGATCCAGCTCGACAAGGCGAAACAACTCGTCGCCAGCGCGGGCAAGGATTTCGACGCCCTGCGCGAAGCGGCAAAGAAGAAGGGCTTCAAGGCGGTCCCGCTGACCGGCGTGAAAGCGTCGCTGAGCTTCGACAACGAGATCACCAAGAAGATGTCCCGCAACATCGTCGGCGTCCTGCCGGGGGCAAAGCGGCCCGACGAATATGTGCTCTACACCGCGCATTGGGACCATCTCGGCCGCTGCACGCCGGTCGATGGCGACGACATCTGCAACGGCGCCGTCGACAATGCGAGCGGCGTCGGCGGGCTGGTGACGCTGGCGCAGGCCTATCAGAAGGCGGGCGCCCCCGATCGCAGCGTCGTCTTCCTGGCCGTGACGGCCGAGGAATCGGGCCTGCTCGGTTCGGAATATTATGCCAAGAACCCGATCTTCCCGCTCGCCAAGACAGTCGGCGGCGTGAACATGGACGCGCTCAACAGCGCGGGTCCGGCCAAGGACATCGTCGTGGTCGGCCGCGGCAAGTCGGATCTCGATGCCTATCTCGAAAAGGTGGCCGCGGCGGAGAAGCGCACATTGGTCGACGAACCCACCCCCGAGAAGGGCTTCTATTATCGTTCGGATCACTTCAGCCTCGCCAAACGCGGCGTTCCGATGATCGACTTCGGCAGCGGCCAGGATCTCGTCGAGGGCGGCAAGGAAGCCGGCAAGAAGGCGGCCGAGGACTATGAAGCCAACCGCTATCACGCGCCCGGCGACGAATATGATGCGATCAAGAATTGGGACGGCATGCTCGCCGACCTGCGGCTCTATTATGCCGTCGGCCGGATGATGGCGATGACCGACGGCTGGCCGAACTGGACCGAAGGCGACGAGTTCCGCGCGACCCGCGACAAGTCGCGCGCCGGCCAATAAGGGAGCCCATATGACGCTGCGCATGGCGGCCGAATGGGCGCCGCACGAGGCCGTGTGGATCGGCTTCCCGCACCTTGCCGAGGAGTGGGCGGGTCAGATCGACGCGGCGCGTCGCGACGTCGCCGCCTTTGCCAATGCCGTCCACGATGGCGGGCGCGGCGAAGAGGTGCGGCTGGTCGTCAACGATGATGCGCAGGCCGAAATCGCCGCAAAGCTCGTCGATCCGGGCGTGCGCATCCTCGTCGAGCGGCTTGGCGACATCTGGCTTCGCGATACCGGCCCGATCGTCGCCGGCACCGGCGCGGCGCGGCGCGCGCGCAATTTCCGGTTCAACTGGTGGGGCGAGAAATTCGTCATGCCGGGCGATCAGGAGGTCGGCGCGGCGCTGGCGTCCGGGAGCGGGCTGCCGGTCGACGAACAGGATTGGGTGCTCGAAGGCGGCGCGATCGACGTCGACGGAACCGGCCTGTGCGTCACCACCGAGGAATGCCTGCTCAGCCAGAACCGCAATCCGTCGCTGACCCGCGAGGATATTGCGGTGCGCCTGCACCAGTCGCTCGGGATCGAACGGCTGCTGTGGCTCGGCAACGGGCTGGTCGGCGACCATACCGACGGCCATGTCGACAATCTGGCGCGCTTCGTCGGCGAAGGGCGGCTCGCGCTTCCCGTCGCGGCGGGTAACGACGATCCCAACGCCGCCATCTACGCTGACGCGCGCACGCGCGCCGAGGCGTTCGGCGGCGTCGAGATCGCCGACCTGCCCTCCCCCGGCCGGGTCGAGGTCGACGGCGAGATTGCCGCGGCGAGCTATATGAACTTCTACATCGGCAACAGCGTGGTCGTGGTTCCGACCTATGGGTGCGCAAACGATGCGGTCGCGGTCGACGCGCTCGCCGCCCTGTTCCCCGAACGCCGCGTGATCGGTGTCCCCGCCAGCGCGATCATCGTCGGCGGCGGCAGCTTCCATTGCTCGAGCCAGCAGCTTCCGGCTTGAGCTGCGCGGACGGGTTCATACGCGCGCGAATGAGGGCCTTGGGGTGGGGAGCGGACGTTCCGGCGGCGGCATCACTGCAAATATGCGCATATTCCGTTCGTCATCCCGGACTTGATCCGGGATCCATTCTTCCAACGTTGCACCTAGTGGACCCCGGATCAAGTCCGGGGTGACGATAATCAATAGGGCAGCTCTCGGTCGTTTCCGCACGATCGCGAGTTGGTTTTATCCCACCAAGGCGCCAGCTCCGGAGCGACATGAGCGGAATATCCGCTTTTGCGGTGGCAAGATGCGCCGGCTCGCCTATATCCGCCCCATGACCCGCACCCTTACCGTCGCCGCGCTGCAGCTTCCCCTGCCCGGCCCCGTCCAGCCGAATATCGATGCCGTGTCGGCGCTGGTCGAGGAAGCGGCGGCAAAGGGCGCGCGGGTCATCCTGCCGCCCGAACTCTTCGAGGGACCCTATTTCTGCCAGGTCGAAGAGGAAGAGCTGTTCGCGAACGCGCGGCCGACCGCTGAGCATCCGAGCGTCACCGCGATGCAGGCGCTCGCCGCGAAGCACGGGGTCGCGATCCCGACGAGCTATTTCGAAAAAGACGGGCCGCATTATTACAACGCGCTTGCGATGATCGGGCCCGACGGCGCGATCATGGGCACCTATCGCAAGAGCCACATCCCCGACGGCCCGGGCTATGAGGAAAAATATTATTTCCGCCCCGGCAACACGGGCTTCAAAGTGTGGGACGTCTTTGGAACGCGGATCGGCGTCGGCGTGTGCTGGGACCAATGGTATCCCGAATGCGCGCGCGCGATGGCGCTGATGGGCGCCGAACTGCTCTTTTACCCGACCGCGATCGGCTCCGAGCCCTATGATGCCGATCTCGACACCAGCCGTATGTGGCGCCGCGCGATGCAGGGACATGCCGTGTCGAACTGCATGCCCGTGATCGCCGCGAACCGCATCGGCGCCGAGGGCGATGCGAATTTCTATGGCCACAGCTTCATCACCGACGAATGGGGCGACATGACGCAGGCGTTCGGCGGGCACGAAACCGGCGTTCTCGTCGAGACGATCGACCTCGACCGCGCGGCGAAGCATCGCGCGGGCATGGGCTTTTTCCGCGACCGCCGTCCCCAGCTTTACGGCCGGCTGGTCGAAGACATCTGACGCACGAAGGGGGGCAAGGCGATGGAGATACCCGACGATATTTTCACCGAGCCCGACGACGTCGATCCCGAGACGCTGGGCCGGCTCGGCCCGCTCCGCCGCCTCGCCGGCATCTGGGAGGGCCAGCGCGGCATCGACATCAATCCGAAGGCCGATGGCCCCGAAACGCGCCACTATTACGAACGCATCGAAATGCAGCCGATCGACGCGCAGGCGAACGGGCCGCAGCTCTTTTATGGGCTGCGCTATCACCTCCACATCAACACGCCCGAAGAGGAGATCACCTTCCACGACCAGGTCGGCTATTGGCTCTACGAGCCCGCGACCGGGTTGATCCTGCAGACGCTGGCGATTCCGCGCGGCCAGATCGCGATCGCGGCGGGCCACGCCGAGCCCGACGCCAAGCGGCTGGTGCTGAAGGCCGAGCGCGGGCAAACCGAATATGGCATTTGCTCGACCACCTTCCTCGACCTCGCCTTTCGCACCGACAGCTATCAGATTACCGTCGATTTCCACGACGACGGGACGTGGAGCTATGTTTCCGACACCAGCCTGATGGTCAAAGGCCGCGACGAACCCTTTCTCCACCGCGACCGCAACCGGCTGACGAAGATCGCCGAGCCCGATCTCAATCCCTGGGCAAAGATCGCGCGCGGAACAGCAAAGCCGCCAAGCGCCGTTTGACAGCGCCCCGCCGCTACCCTTAAACTCCTAAGCACCGACCCGCGGGACACGACCGGCCAACCGAGCCGGTGCCGCGGCCGGGTGGAGAGGGAGAGTGATATGAGCAGCATGGAGCAGCGCGCGGCCGGCGCGCGCGAATTGCATCGCACCATCGATTTTCTGGGTCTGCGCGCGCACGCCACCACGGTCGGCCTGATCCAGCTGTGCGAGGAATTGTTGAAGGTCGGCATCCTGGACGCGCCGGCGCTGGAGCGGATCAAGGATTCGATCCGCATGGAGCTGACGCTGTCGCAGGCGCGGATTTCGAATCAGACCCTGTTCGACGAGACGCTGCGCCGCCGCCTCGATGCGATTTTCCCGCATTGCGGCAGCCCCAAGGAGCCGGTGGGCGAAATCCACGATCTCGAAGAAGCGCTCGATCCCGACGCCGCGCATTGATTCGAGAGCTGCGGAGCGTCAATCCTCCGCCGCGCGGCCCGCCATATCCATGAAGTCGCGCGCCGCGTCGCGCTCCGCCGCGTCCTCGAACGCGACGTCGAGATCGGGCGCGACGCCGAGCATATACATCAGCGTCCACAGGCCGAAGCGGCGCCCGCGGTTGGTTTCGAGCCCGAAATCGACGAGCATCCGCTCGGTTCCCGCCTCGAAAGCGGCAGGCGGAATCGCGCCGATGTCGGCGGTCCCGAAATAGCGGAAGAGCTGATCGTCGAAATCCATTCCACCGCCCTAGCTCAAGTCGCGGCTCGCGGCAAAGCCGCCGGACCAGCGGACCGGTTGTCAGCGCTGCGCCGCGCCGATAGGGCGGGAGGCGTGAATCACAGCATCGAAATCGGGACCGATACGGCGGGCAAGGCGGTGCGCGTCGACATCCAGGAATTGCTCGCGACCCGCCTGCTCGTGCAGGGCAATTCGGGATCGGGCAAGTCGCACCTGCTCCGCCGCCTGCTCGAACAGAGCGCGGGGCTCGTCCAGCAGGTCGTGATCGACCCCGAGGGCGATTTCGTCACCCTCGCCGAGGCCTACAACCATGTCGTGATCAACGCGGGCGATTACAACGAGCGCGAGATCGCGACGATGGGCGCGCGCATCCGCGAGCATCGTGCGTCGGTGATCCTCAGCCTCGACACGCTCGAAATCGAGGCGCAGATGAGCTGCGCCGCCGCCTTTCTGAACGCACTGTTCGACGCTCCGCGCGAGCATTGGTTTCCGGCGCTCGTCGTCGTCGACGAAGCGCAGATGTTCGCGCCGAGCGCCTCGGGCGACGTCACCGACGCGGTGCGCCGCGCCAGCCTGTCGGCGATGACCAATCTGATGTGCCGCGGCCGCAAGCGCGGCCTCGCCGGCGCGATCGCGACGCAGCGTCTCGCCAAGCTCGCGAAGAATGTCGCGGCCGAGGCGAGCAATTTCCTGATGGGCCGCACCTTCCTCGACATCGACATGGCGCGCGCCGCCGACCTGCTCGGCATGGAGCGGCGCCAGGCCGAACAGATCCGCGACCTCGAACGCGGCTGTTTCCTGGGCCTCGGCCCGGCGATCGCGCGGCGTCCCGTCGCGATCCGCATCGGCGCGACGAGCACCAGTTCGCGCAACGACTCGCACAGCCTGCTGCCGCTGCCCGATGCCGAACCCGAAGACATGCAATCGGTCCTGTTCGCGACCCTGGACGACGCGTCGCCGCGCCCGACATTCGCGCCCGAGCCGACACCGCTCGCCGCCGGCGAACTGATCGAACGAATCGCGGCAGGCGACGCAGACGAAGATGCGGACGCCGATCACGCCGCCACCGAACGCGACGATGCGCCGGCGGTCGATGCCGAGGCCGTCGTCGTCGGCGCGCTGCGCGACATGCTCACCGATCCCGACGCGACCTTTCAGTCCGAATCGGTGCTCTATCAGGATTTTTCGGTGCGCTGCCGGATGCAGCGCCTCGCGCGCCCGCCGCTCGACCTCACCGCCTTCCGCCGCCGCTTCGCGCTCGCCAAGGGCGGGGTTTTCGATCCCGCCGAGCCGCGCTGGCACGCGCTGCTCCACGCCGCCGGCGCGCTCTCCGACGACATGCTCGCACCCTTCGTGCTGATCGCGCGCGCCGCGATCGACGGCGAGCCCTGCCCCGACGACGAAGCGCTCGGCCGCACCTATGGCACGCGCTCGCCCGGGCGCATCCGCCGGCTGATCGACTATATGGAGCGACAGGGCGCGATCGTCGTGCGTTCGGACTTCGGCGGCCGCCGCTCGATCGGTATCCCCGAACTCGGGCTCAGCACAGAAGCCGAATAGTAACCTTGGCGTCATCTATGCGTTTACCGCCTAGAGTTTTCGGGCGTTGGACCGTTCGCTGTCCTCAAACCGCAGTCGGATTCGCGGCGAGTTCAGCACGCACGAAATCGACCGATCCCACGTCGCTCGCCAGCCGCGCCGCGCCGAGCAGACGATTCCACCAGCTTTCCGACCCGTCGGCGAGGCGCCATTCGTGAAGGCGGCGGGTGAAAAGTTGCAAGTCATGCTCCTCGCTGATCCCGATCGCGCCGTGGACGGCGTGGGCGGTCGCAGCCATGCGGGCGGCTGCGGCGCTCGCGATCGACTTGGCGGTCGCAACGGCGATCAGGCTCGGCGGAAGGTCGCCCGCGCAGCCGAGTTGCGAGGCGATGCGCGCGGCGACGGCGTCCTCTGCCATCACCGCCATATTCTGCTGAAGCGCCTGCTGGCGGCCGATCGGCTTGCCGAACTGCACCCGCTCGTTCGCATAGCTGGCGGTCATTGTTACGATCCGATCCGCCGCTCCCGCGATCAGCGCGGCGCGCAGCACCGCCCCCAGCCGGCGGAGCCCGCCCGGCGGCGCGGGAAAGCGCTCCGCTGCTTGCGGGGCTACAATGCGCGCCGCGAGGCTGGCCGCGACACCCGTCGCCGCAGTCGAATCGCAAGTCAGCGCCACGAGGCCGACGCCTTCGTCCTGCTCGACCAGCGCATGACGCGCGACGCGTCCCAGCGGCACGACCACCGATTGCCCCGGTTCGGCGACCATCAGCACGATCGGCCCGTCGGGCGCGGCCACGCCGGCGCCCGCAAGCAGCGCCCGCGCGAGCATCGTCTCGCCAACCGGCAGCGGCACGGCATGGCGACCGAGCGCCTGCCACAGCGGCTGCACGGCCGCCGCGGGAAGGCCGAAGCCGCCCGCCGCTTCGGGCACCAGCGCGTCGAGAAAGCCCGATGCCGCGACGGCATCCCACATCGCGTCGGGCGTCTCGCCCCGCTCGATCGCGCGCACCGCTTCGGGCGGCGCGATGGCGTCGAGCATCCGGTCGAAGGGTTCGAGAAGATCGCGATACTCCATCAGCGCAGCCCCATTCCGCGCGCGATGATCCCGCGCAGGATTTCGCGTGTCCCGCCGCGCAGCGAAAAACTCGGCGCGATGTGCGTAACATAGAGCAAGGTCCGATAGAGTTCGGGATCGACCGGCTCGTCGGGATGGCTCGCAAGGTCGTCGCCGATGCTTACCGGCAGTTCCTGCTCGAAACTCGTCCCCAGATCCTTGACGAGCGAGGCTTCGACAACGGGACTTTCGCCGAGCGCGAGCCGGGCTGTGCAGGCGATCGACATCGCGCGCAAGGTGCCGAGCCGCGCAGTGAAATCGCCGACGCGTGCGAGCGTCGCTGCGTCGTCGCGGCCGAGGGCGCGCAAATGCGCGATCCAGGCATCGAGCAGCACGACGCTCGAGTAAATGCGTTCGGGGCCGCTACGCTCGAACGCCAGTTCGGCGGTGACCTGTTTCCATCCCTCCCCTTCTTCGCCGATCAGCGCGTCGGCGGGCAGCTCGACATCCGCGAAGAAGACTTCGGCGAAATGGGCATCGCCGGTCAGGTCGACGATCGGCCGCACGGTGACGCCGGGCGCCTTCAGGTCGACGATCAGCTGCGACAGCCCGCGGTGACGGTCCTCGCCGGTGCCCGAGGTGCGGACGAGCGCGATCATATAGTCGCCGTGCATCGCGCCCGTGGTCCAGATCTTCTGGCCGTTGACCCGCCAGCCCGTGTCGGTCCGCTCGGCGCGCGTGCGCACGCTTGCCAGGTCCGATCCCGACCCCGGCTCGCTCATCCCGATGCAGAAGACGAGCTCGCCGCGGCAGATGCGCGGGATGAAGCGCTCGCGCTGCTCTTCGGTGCCATAGTTCAGGATCAGCGGCGCGCTCTGGCGGTCGGCGATCCAGTGCGCAGCGACCGGCGCCCCCGCCGACAGCAGCTCCTCGACGACGACGAAGCGCGCGAAAGGCCCTTTCTCGCCGCCGCCGTAGCGTTTGGGCAATGTCAGGCCCAGAAAGCCCGCCTCGCCAAGCCGGCGCGAAAAGCCGCGATCGAAACCCGACCAGGACCGCGCGCGAACATCGGCGGAGGCAGCGGCCTTTGCCTCGTCGGCGATCGCCCGGATCGCGGGGCGCAGCGCCTCGTCCGCGACGGGAATCGCCGCAAGGGTCAAGGTATCGAACAAACCGGCTCTTCCTCTCTCGGTCCCATGATCGCAAATTCTCCATGCAATGCCGGCCTCCCCCGATCAAATATTTAGTTGGGGATGGGCCGCGCTGACCTTTGTCCCGCTAGTCGTTTCGAACCCACGGGCGTCGACAAGAAGGACAAGATGGCCACCACGCCAAAGGCGATCGTCAGCAACATGTCGCGATAGGGTTTGGAGGGCGGAATGCTGAGCGGGAGCGCGCGCCCATCAGCAGGAAGATCAACGTGTTGGCGACGAAGGCGGCGAGGCCGTCCTAACGGGCAGAAACCCTGGCCCCGGCGTGGCGTTCCACGCGCCCTGCCAGCTCGAGTTCGAGCAGCACCAGTTGCACCACCGCCGCGGGGCGGCCCGACTGGCGCACGACCTCGTCGACGAGCACCGGGGTCGGACCGAGCAGTTCGGCGATGCCGGCGCGGTCGCCGTCGGCCGCCTCGACCGGGGGCGGAGCCGATACCGGAGCCGACGCGGGTTCGCGCAACATCCGGCGGTCGATCGGTCCGAGCGCTTCCAGAACGTCGGCGGCACTCTGAATCAGCGTCGCACCTTCGCGGATCAGCAGGTTGCAGCCCTGCGCGCGCGGATCGAGCGGCGATCCCGGCACCGCCATCACCTCGCGCCCATAATCCCCGGCGCGCCGCGCGGTGATCAGCGAGCCCGACTTGGGCGCCGCCTCGATCACCACCGTGCCCGTCGCGAGCCCGGCGATGATGCGGTTGCGCGAAGGAAAATGACGCGCGAGCGGTTCGGTGCCCGGCGGCTGCTCGGCGATGAGCAGTTGATCGCTCGCGATCTTGTCCTGAAGCGCGGCATTTTCGGGCGGAAAGGCGATGTCGATACCGCTGGCGATCACCGCCGCGGTGGCGCCGCCGAGCGCGCCGACATGCGCTGCAGTATCGACCCCGCGTGCAAGCCCGCTGACCAGGGTCATGCCCTCGGCGGCAAGGTCCACGGCGAGTTGGCGCGCAAAGCGGCACGCCGCCGCCGAAGCATTGCGCGCGCCGACGATCGCCACGCACCGCCGTTGTAGCATCGCGGTATCGCCGCGCACGATCAATACCGGCGGCGCGCTGTCGATTTCGCGCAGCAATGGCGAATAATCCGCCTCGTCGCTGAAAATATGCCGCGCGCCGAGCGCGGCAACGCGCGCAAGTTCGCGTTCGGCAAGATCGGCGGGGGCGACGCGAACTTTTCCCCCGCCGCGCTGCGTCAGATCGGGCAAGGCATCGAGCGCCGCTTGGCCCGAACCGAAGCGCTGCATCAGCTGGTGCCAGCTCACCGGGCCGACGCGCGGCGTGCGGAGCAACCGCAGACGCGCGAGTCGCTCGGCGTGCGTCATGCGGCGTCCTTCTTGCCGCCGATACGCGGCTCGGTGCCGGCGCGCAGCCGGGCGATATTCGCGCGGTGCCGCCACAGCGCGACCAGCGCGAGCCCGGCAAGCCCGATCGCATAGACGGGATAGCCGAATGCGAAAGCCGCGATGGGCGCCGCCACGACGCCGGCCATGCCGCCGAGCGACGAGATGCGCGTCGCAGACACCATCGCGAGCCAGACGAACGCGAACACCAGCGCGATCGGCCAGGCCAGCGCGAGATAGAGCCCCAGCAGCGTTGCGACCCCCTTTCCGCCGCGGAACCTGAGCCACACAGGATAGCAATGGCCGATCACCGCTGCGGCACCCGCCGCCATCGCCCCGACGTCACCGGTCTCGGCCGCGAAATGGCGGACGAGCAACACCGCGACCGCCCCCTTCGCACCGTCGAGCAGGACCGTCGCCGCGGCGAGCCCCTTGCGCCCGGTCCGCAGCACATTGGTCGCGCCGATGCTGCCCGATCCGATCTGACGCAGGTCGCCGGCGCCGAAGGCGCGCGTCAAGATCACCCCGAACGGGATCGAGCCGAGCAGATAGCCGGCGGCGATCAACAAAATGATGGTCATGGCACTCCCCGGCTGGTTTGGCGGCACTGTGGCGATGTTGCCGCGGGCAATCAATGGATTCGATAGCGGTCGCCATCGGAACGGACCAAAAGCGCCGCCCTGGCGGGGGCGACGGATGATTGACCTTGCCCGAGTGCATGCTAGGCGATGATCCATGCTGCCCCCACCGGCCGACGCCCCCATCCTCTTTTTCGACAGCGGCCTCGGCGGCCTCACCGTGCTCGGGCCGACGCGCGCGCTGCTGCCGACCGCTCGAATCGTCTATGCCGCCGATTATGCGGGCCTTCCCTATGGCCAAAAAAGCGATGCCGAACTTGCGGCGCGCGTTCCCGCGCTGCTCGGGCGGCTCGCGGAGCGTTATCAACCGCGTCTTGCGGTGATCGCGTGCAACACCGCCTCGACCATCGCGCTGTCGCACGTCCGCGCCGCGCTCGACCTGCCGATCGTCGGCACCGTCCCCGCGATCAAGCCCGCTGCCGCGTTGACCAAGAGCGGGGTCATCGGCGTGCTCGGCACCGAAGCGACCGTGCGCCAGCCCTATGTCGACGACCTCAGCGCGAAATTCGCCGCGGACAAGACGGTCCTCCGCCATGGCAGCCCCGGCCTCGTTACCGGCGCCGAGGCGAAGCTGCGCGGCGAACCGGTCGATCCGCGGGTCATCGAACGCGCCATCGCCGGCTTGCGCGAACAGCCCGGCGGCGACGCGATGGACGTGATCGTCCTCGCCTGCACCCACTTCCCCCTACTTCAGGCCGAACTGCAGGCGGCGGCGGGTCCGGGCGTGCGGTTCATCGACGGCGCCGAGGGCATCGCGCGCCGCATCGCGCACCTGACCGAAGGGCAGGACTGGCCCGCCGCGACGTCGCCAGGAACCGCGGTTTTCACGCGCAGCGCCGAGCGCCCGCCACCGCCGCTCGCGGCGCTCGAACCCTTCGGCATCGGCCGCATTGAGACAATTTGACCCACCTTTGCGAATCGTTCGCACTGGATTTCGGCGGATTTCAAGGCTATTGCCCCGCCAAATACGCCGCCGGAGGGGGCGGCGCACGCCGGAACAACCCGCGGGGCTGCACACGTGAACTACAACGATATTTTCGCCCGGGCCATCGATCGCCTCCACGAAGAGGGCCGCTACCGCGTCTTCATCGACATTCTGCGCAACAAGGGCGCCTTTCCCAACGCGCGCTGCTTTGCCGGGCATAACGGGCCGAAGCCGATCACCGTCTGGTGCTCGAACGACTATCTCGCAATGGGCCAGCATCCGAAGGTCATCGCCGCGATGGAAGAGGCGCTTCACGACGTCGGCGCCGGATCGGGCGGAACGCGCAACATCGGCGGCAACACCCATTATCATATCGACCTCGAACATGAGCTTGCCGACCTGCACGGCAAGGAAGGCGCTTTGCTCTTCACCTCGGGCTATATCTCGAACGAGGCGACGCTCGGCACGCTCGGCAAGCTGCTTCCCAACTGCATCATCTATTCGGACGAATTGAACCACGCCTCGATGATCGCGGGCATCCGCAACTCGGGCTGCGAAAAGCGCGTGTTCCGTCACAACGACCTCGACCATCTCGAGGAGCTGCTCGCCGCCGACGATCCCGATGCAGCAAAGCTGATCGCGTTCGAGGGCGTCTATTCGATGGACGGCGACGTCGCGCCGATCCACGCGATCTGCGACCTCGCCGACAAATATAACGCGCTGACCTATTGCGACGAGGTTCATGCGGTCGGCATGTACGGCGCGCGCGGCGGCGGGATCACCGAACGCGACGACGCCGCGCACCGCGTGACGATCATCGAGGGGACGCTGGGCAAGGCGTTCGGCGTGATGGGCGGCTATATCGCCGCCGACAAGAATATCATCGACGTGATCCGCAGCTATGCGCCCGGCTTCATTTTCACGACCAGCCTGTCGCCGGTGCTCGTCGCGGGTGTCCTCGCCAGCGTCCGTCACCTCAAATCGTCGAGCGAGGAACGCGACGCGCAACAGGCCGCCGCCGCCTATCTCAAGCAATGTTTCCGCGATGCCGGCCTGCCGGTGATGGATTCGGTGACGCACATCGTTCCGCTGATGGTCGGCGATCCGGTGCGCGCGAAGAAAATCAGCGACATCCTGCTCGCCGAATATGGCGTCTATGTGCAGCCGATCAATTTCCCGACCGTGCCGCGCGGCACCGAACGCCTGCGCTTCACCCCCGGCCCGGCGCACGACGAGGCGATGATGCGCGAACTGACGCAGGCGCTCGTCGAGATCTGGGATCGGCTCGACCTGCAGCTTCAGAAGGCCGCGTGACCGCGGCACCCGGCTTCGACGAGGTCGTAAGGGGACGCCGCAGCATCCGCGGCTTCCTCGGCAAGCCCGTTCCCAAAGCGCTGATCGCCGAGATCGTCGAGGTCGCGATGCGCGCGCCCTCGTCGTTCAACAACCAGTGCTGGAATTTCTCGGTCGTCACCGGCGCCCCGCTCGACGCGATCCGGCGGGGCAATACCGAGGGTATCCTGGCCGGCAATCCCGACAGCCGCGAGTTCCGCCGCTTCGACAAGGTGCCCGACGAGCATCGTGGCCGCCAGATCGAGATCGCCAAGCAATTGTTCGGCGCAATGGGGATCGAGCGCGAGGACAAGGACGCGCGGCAGGACTGGGTGCTGCGCGGCTTTCGCCAGTTCGACGCGCCGGTCAGTATCGTCGTCACCTACGATCGCGTGCTGCTGGGCAGCGACATCGCGCCCTTCGACTGCGGCGCGGTGACCAACGCGCTGGTCAACGCCGCTTGGTCGCGCGGCCTCGGCTGCGTGATCAACAGCCAGGGCATCATGCAGAGCCCCGTGGTGCGCGAACATGCGCGCATTCCCGACGATCAGGTCATCATGATCTGCGTCGCCATGGGCTGGCCCGACGAGAGTTTCCCCGCCAACGCCGTGGTGTCGAACCGCAAGACCATCGAGGAGTCGGTGCGTTTCGTGGGGTTCGACTGAACGTTCAACCCGCCGCGGCCGCGCGCATCATCCCCCAGAAGTGCGGCCCGCCGCCCGGCACATCCCATTCGATCTGCGTGACGAATCCGAGCCGTTCATAGAGCGGCACATTCGCCGGCGTCGCGGTTTCGAGCCAGCAGGACAGTCCTTCGGCGTCGGCCGCCGCGGTCTGGGCGCGGATGATGCGGCCGCCGTGGCCCTTGCCCTGTTCGGCCGGGCGCACGCCGACATAGTGGAGATACCAGAAGCGCCCCTTGGGCCGATGCGCGTCGATGCTGCCCTGCACCTTCAGCCCGCGTGGCAGGGCGGTGCCGAAAGTGGCGACCAGCGGGATCACGGTACGCAGAAACTCCAGGGTGCCACTTTCGGCGCGTCCCGGGGCGCGCCATAGTGAGGCCGCTTCACCGCCGGCCGAGCGCAACACCCGACCCGCGCGCGCATCGGAGGGCACGAGCACACGGAACAATCCGCGGAGCGCCCGGCCGCGATGCATCGAATCGGGCAGTATCCACGACAGGGCCGGGTCGGTCTGGAACGCCTGGGCGAGCGTTTCGATCACCTCGTCGAGTTGGTCGCCGCGCGCCGCCGCTATGCCGTCGTTCATACCCTCGTCCCCCTTTTGCAGGGGCAAGATAGCAGCAATTCAGACGCGTGCGAGACCCCCGCGAATGGCATAGCCGCGATAGAGGCTGCGGCAATAGCCGGCGGTGCCCGTCTCGGCCGCCAGCGCGGCGATCACGCCCCCCAGATCGGCGCGCGGGGCGACGTGAAAGCGTGCGAGCCAGCCGAGCAGCGCGCGACGCCACAGCGACGGCAAGCCGTCCTGCTGCCCGAAATCGACGAGTTCGAGCTTGCCGCCCGGCGCGACGCAACGCGCCGCCTGGGCGAGCGCCCCCCGCCATTCAGGGATCATCGACAGCGCATAGCTGATAAAAACGCGATCGAAGGTCGCGCGTCCGAACAGTGTCGTGGCGTCGAAGTCGCACGCATCGCCCCGCGCGAGCGTTGCGCGCTCCGCCAGCCCCGCCCTGACGACCGCGCCGCGCGCGGTTTCGAGCATCGCTTCGGAAATATCGATGCCATAAAGACAGGCGTCGGGCCACGCCCTGCCGACCGCGACCAGGTTCCGCCCCGTCCCGCAGCCGATTTCGAGCACCGCACCCCCCGGTGGCGGCGCGAGATCGGCGATCAGCCCGTCGCGGCCGAGCAGATAATATTTGCGGCTGAGGTCGTAGATATGCCGCTGCGTCCGATAGACGCTGTCCATCAGCTCGCCGTGCCGGGCACCCTCTGCGCCTCCCACAGTCAGGCGTCCTTCAGCACATAGAGATGGACCCCGCCATAGATCGCCGAGCGGTCGCGCCGCGTATAGCCGCGCGACTCTTCGGCGCGATAGTCCCACCGGCCGAGCAGATCATCGGGCAACCGCCCGGGAAGCAGGCTCGGCTCGGCGGCGGTGCGGAACAGCACCCGCGCGCCCGGGCGCGCGGTGCGCGTGACCTCGGCCCACAACGCGGTCAGTTGCACGTCACTCATCCAGTCCTGCGCGTCGAGGAAGATATAGCGGTCGAAGCTCGCCGCTTCGGACCCGGCGAGCATGTCGGTCATATTCGCATGGAGCATCGTGACGCGCGAGGCGCGATCCCGGACCGCCTCGTAATTCGCCGCCTGCAGATAGGGCGGCAGCGGCGCCGTCTCGCCCTTCCCATAGCCGCGCCCGAACGCCTGCCACGCGAAATAATTTTCCTCGAGCGGGAAGTCACACGCGAGCTTTTCGAGCCGCGCGCGCAGCACGTCGGCCATCGGCTTGCCGCCCGCGAGCGCGTCATATTGCGCCGGCGGAATGCCGAGCCCGAACAGCGACGAGCGCTGGTCGGTGATCCAGCGGATGAGCTTGCGGTCGAAGAAGGGCGCGAACTTCGCTTCGAAAATCGCGCGCTGTTCCTCGATCGAGGTCGCGGCGAGGAACTGGCGCGGATCGACGCGGTGGAACCGGGCGATCAGATGCGCGAGACCGATGAAATTTCCAAGGAGGCCGCGTTTGTAGAGCCCGCGCGCGAAGCCGTCGATGCGCCGCCGCCCGATCAGGTCGCGGCCTTCCCAATAGCGGATGCTCAAATCGTCGAGATGCGGGCGGACATGGGCGCGATAGGCGGCGACGTTGGCCTTGTCGTCGGCGTCGGCGAAGAAGCGGCGAACGCTCGCATAATCGGGCAAATGCTCGATCGCGACGCGTTTCAGATTGTTCAGCGCGACATGCGCGGTGTTGAGGTCGACCGCGACGATTTCGGCAGGGTCCGCGGTCAGATAGGAAAAGACGTTGCAGCCGCCGCTCGCGATCGTCGCGATTCGGTTGCCGGGCGCGATCGCCAGCGCCTCCATGTCGACGACCGGATCTTCCCAGATCTGCGCATAGACGAGGCCCTTGAAAGCAAGGGCGAAAGCGCGGTCGAGCAGGCGCTGCTTCTGTTCGCCATCCTCGCGAACGACGGCGGCGGCGATTTTGTGATTCGGCTTGGTGGCCATGAAAATTCGTTTCCCGGACGAAGTGGATCCGGGTCGCCCATGGCAGGCTTTGATGCGTTTTCCGGGTAAGATCGGTGACAGAATGGCGACAGGTGAAAATAACTCCCCTCTCCCGTCAGGGGAGAGGGGAGTTTTCACTCAATCGCGGCAATACCCCTCGCCAGTCTTGACGATCAGGCACTCCTTCTTGCCCGCGAGATATTTGAGCCCGGTCTCGTCGCCATTGCCGCGATGAAGGCTCAGCTCCTCGCCGCCGCGCTTGAATTTGATGCCATGCTCGCTGTCCCAGCCTTCATAGGTGCCCTTGGTGTCGAGGTCCGATTGCATTTCGAGCGTGTAATGCTCGGGCTCGGCCGGGGTGATCGTCACATACATGCCCTCGACCCCCGTCCACTTGCCCGCCCAGCTCGCAAAGCGATGCGGCGCGGTCGCCGGGTTCGCCTCGGCATCGACCGGCGTGGTCATGCCGGCCGGGGCTTCGGCAGCGGGAACTTCGGCCGTCGTGTCCACGGTGCGGTCGGGCGCCGGCGCTTCGGCCTTTTCACAGCCGGCGAGCAGCACGAGCGCGGTCGAGGCTGCGAGGATCATGCTATTCTTCATCATGTGTCTCCTTCGTGCGCCGAACGCATCGTCGCGAATAAGTTTCCCCTCAGCCAGCGAGAATTTCGGCATAGCGTGCGCGATCGACATTGCCGCCCGAGAGCGTAACGAGCGTCGCCTTCCCCGGTGCCACCTTGCCCGCGAGGATCGCCGCGAGCGCCGCCGCGCCGCCGGGCTCGACGACGAGGTGCAGCCGCTCGAACGCGACGCGCATCGCGTGGCGCACTTCCTCGCGCGTCACCGCGACCCCGCGCACGCCGCGCGCCTGCAGCACCGCGAAGTTGATCGGCCAGGTCTGCGGCGTCTGCAGCGCGTCGCATTCGGTCGGATAGGACAAGTCCTCGACCGACAGGATTTCGCCCGCATCGAGGCTGCGCGTCACGTCGTCCCATCCTTCGGGCTCGACCGCGACGATTTCGGCGTCGGGGCAGGCGAGCGCGAGCCCTGCCGACAGCCCGCCGCCGCCGCAGCAGGCGACGACCTTGTCGGGGCCGTCGATCCCGCGCGCCGCGAGCTGCGCGCGCGCCTCGATCCCCGCCGTCCCCTGTCCCTCGATGATCCACGGATCGCCATAGGCATGAACGAGCGTCCCGCCGCGTTCCTCGATCAGCGCCGCCGCCACCGCGTCGCGCGACTCGGTGACGCGATCATAGAGCACGACCTCGGCGCCGAGCGCGCGCGTCGCGGCGAGTTTCATCGCGGGCGCATTGCCCGGCATCACGATCGTCGCCTTGATCCCGAGCCGCTTCGCCGCCCACGCGACCCCCTGCGCATGATTGCCGCTCGACACGCCGACGACCCCCGCCGCCGCCTGGTTCGCCGTCAGATCGGTCAGCCGGTGCCAAGCCCCTCGGATCTTGAACGCGCCGACGGGCTGCAGGCACTCGGCCTTGCACCAGAGCGTCGCGCCGTCGATTTCGAGCGGCAAAAGTGGCGTTTGCGGAAGCAGTGCAGCGACTTTCGCCGCCGCGCGTTCGACTCCGGCAAGGCTCGGCGCACGGTCGGGGTTTTGAAGGGGATCGGGGCTTTGCTGTGTCATGGCTTCGTCCTATAGGGCGCGGCATACAAGGCAAGCCGCATAGCTTCGCGTACAGGAGATTTTCATGAGCAAGGTTCTGGTGATCGGCGCGGGCGGCGTCGGCTCGGTCGCGGTGCATAAAATGGCGATGAACCCCGACATCTTTCCCGACATCACGCTCGCGAGCCGCCGCCGCTTCAAGTGCGACGCGATCGCTGAGTCCGTGAAAGCGCGCACCGGCGTGACGATCAGGACCGCCGAGGTCGATGCCGACCATATCGACGCGACCGCGGCGCTGATCCGCGAAGTCGGCGCGACGCATGTCGTCAACCTTGCCCTGCCCTATCAGGACCTCACGATCATGGAGGCGTGCCTGTCCACCGGCGCGCATTATCTCGACACCGCCAATTACGAGCCGCGCGACGAGGCGAAGTTCGAATATCATTGGCAATGGGCCTATGACGACCGTTTCAAGGAAGCGGGGCTGATGGCGTTGCTCGGTTCGGGTTTCGATCCGGGCGTGACGAGCGTCTTCACCACCTGGCTGAAGAAGCATCATTTCGAGCGGATCGACACGCTCGACATTCTCGACTGCAATGGCGGCGATCACGGCCAGCATTTCGCGACCAATTTCAATCCCGAGATCAACATTCGCGAAGTCACCGCGGTCGCGCGGCACTGGGAAAATGGCGAGTGGGTCGAAACCCCGCCGATGTCGGTGAAGCAGCCGTTCGACTTCGAGGAAGTCGGGCCGAAGAATATGTACCTCATGTATCATGAGGAAATCGAAAGCCTGAAGACGCACCTCCCAGAGATCAAGCGCATCCGTTTCTGGATGACTTTCGGCGACGCCTATATCCAGCATCTGACCGTGCTTCAGAACGTCGGCATGACGCGGATCGACCCGGTGATCTACGAAGGTAAGGAGATCATCCCGCTGCAGTTCCTGAAGGCGGTGCTGCCCGAACCGTCGAGCCTTGGCGAAACGACCAAGGGCAAGACCAATATCGGCGTGATCGCGACGGGGCTTGGCAAGGACGGCAAGGAAAAGACGCTCTACCTCTACAATATCTGCGATCATGAGGACGCCTATGCCGAGACCGGCAATCAGGCGGTCAGCTACACCACCGGCGTCCCCGCGATGATCGGCGCGGCGATGATGGTCACGGGCACCTGGAGCGGAAAGGGCGTGTTCAACATGGAACAGATGGACCCCGACCCCTTCATGGACATGCTGATGAAGCACGGCCTGCCGTGGCAGGTGAAGGAACTGGACGGGCCGCTGGATTTCTGATGCTGCGCCCCCTGATTTTGCTCGCCGCCGCGCTGCTCGGTGCCGCGACGGCGGCGGCTGCCGACCAACCGGCCGACGATCCCTACGCCCCCGGCCGCGCGATCGTCGCCGACATCAACCGTATCGTTACCCCCAACGGCGTGCAGGAGACGTTCGAGGCGACGCTCGGCGGTGCGCGGCAGGTCGTCAACGTCCGCGGCGCCGATCGCGACAATCCGATCCTCGTCTTCGTCCATGGCGGCCCGGGCGCGGTCGAAATGCCCTTCGCCTGGGCGTTTCAGCGCGCGTGGGAGGATATTTTCACCGTCGTTCAATATGACCAGCGCGGCGCGGGCAAATCCTATCCGCTGAACGACCCCAAGGCGCTCGCGCCGACGATGACGCTCGATCGCTACCGCGACGATGCCATCGCGCTCATCCAGCTCCTCAAACAGCGCTACGGCAAGCGCAAGGTCGTGCTGATGGGGCATAGCTGGGGTTCGGTCGTCGGCCTCTCGGTCGCGATCAAGCGGCCCGACCTGCTCTATGCCTATGTCGGCGTCGGACAGGGCATCGACTTCCGCAAGGGCGAGAAGGCGGGAATGGCCTGGGCGCGCGAGCAGGCGCTTGCCGCGGGCGACATGGAAGCGGTGAAGGCGATCGATGCGCTGGCGCCCTATCCGCAGGGCGACTTCACCATCGCCAAGGCCGATGGCTGGCGCAAATATGCGATCCCCTATGGATCGCTGATGTACAACCGCCCCGACCTCAGCCTCTATTTCAAGACGCCGCGTCTCGCGCCGCAATATAGCGCCGCCGATGTCGAAGCGTGGGGCAAGGGCAGCGAATTTTCGGTGACGACACTCTGGCCGCGCCTCGCCGACGTCAGCTTTTCCGACGTGCACCACCTCGATGTCCCATTGGTGTTCCTGCTCGGCCGGCACGACTATACCGTGCCCTCGCCCGTCGCGGCCGAATGGTTCGAACAGGTCGATGCGCCGTCGAAGCGGCTCGTCTGGCTCGAACATTCGGCGCATATGCCGATGGTCGAGGAGCCGGGGAATTTCTTCGCGGCGCTGCTTCGCGACGTCGAACCGCTGACGCAGGCGGCAGAATAGTCGCGACGACTTTTCGCCTCCCGGCAGGGGTCACGGGCTTCGTGCTTCCCTCGCGTACGCAAAATCCCTAAATGGCGCGCCATGGAAACCAGAGCCGGCGATCCCGGGGCCTTTGCCCATTTCGACCTTTCCCGCGTCCCCTCGCCCGCCTTCGTCGTCGATGCGGCGAAGGTGCGCGCGAACCTCGCGCTGCTGCGCCATATCGGCGACGCATCGGGGGCGCGCGTGCTCGCGGCGCTCAAGGCCTTTTCGATGTGGTCGCTCGGCGATACGGTCGCCGAATATCTCGACGGGGTCTGTGCCTCTGGCCTCTATGAAGCGCGGCTCGGGCGTGAGGAATATGGCGGCCCCAATGGCGACAAGGAGGTGGCGACCTATTGCGCGGGCTATAAGGAAGCCGACCTGCCTGACATCGCGCGCCTCTCCGACCATCTGATCTTCAACTCGCCGGGTCAGCTCGCCCGCTTCCGCCCGCTGCTCGAGCGCCTGCGCGCGCAGGGCGAGACGTTCGACATCGGCCTGCGCATCAACCCGATGCACAGCGAGGGCGAGGTCGCGAAATATGATCCCGCCGCCCCGTGCAGCCGGCTCGGCTTCCCCATCACCCAATTGCTTCCCGAACATATGGAGGGCGTCGACGGCATCCACATGCACAGCCTTTGCGAGCAGGATTTCCCGCCGCTCGAACGGACGTGGGACGCTGTGCGGCCGACGCTGCGCCCCTTCTTCCGTCAGCTCAAATGGATCAATTTCGGCGGCGGGCACCATGTCACGCGCGCCGACTATCAGACGGACGACCTGATCGCCTTTCTGAAGCGCGTGCGCGCCGAGACCGACTGCGAGGTGATGATCGAACCCGGGGAAGCGATCGCCCTCGACGCCGGCATCCTCCTCGGCGAAATTCTCGACCTGTTCGATAATGGCATGCCCATCGGTATCACCGACATCAGCGCGACCTGCCACATGCCCGACGTGATCGAGGCGCCCTATCGCCCCGCGATGCTCGGCGAAGCGAGCGAGGGCGCGGCGGTGCGCCTCGGCGGCCCGTCGTGCCTCGCCGGCGACGTGATCGGCGACTATCGCCTACCCGGAGGCGCGCGCCTCGGCCAGCGCTTCGCCTTTCTCGACCAGGCGCATTATTCGATGGTCAAGACCAATACATTCAACGGCGTGCCGCTGCCGTCGATCTGGCTGTGGGACAGCGAGAGCGACGAGCTGCGCGAGATACGGCGTTTCGGCTATGAGGACTTCAAGACGCGACTGAGCTGATTTCCGCCAGCGCCGCGTGAATGTCGCTCACGACCACCGATCCCTCCCCGACCGACGAAGCGACGCGCTTGACCGATCCCTTGCGCACGTCGCCGACGGCGTAGATGCGCGGCCAGCTCGTTTCGTAGCGGCTCGGCATGCGGTCGAGCGACCAGCCGGCGCGCACCAGTTCGAGCGGGGCGATGTCGGTGCCGGTCTTCACGAAGCCGCGCTCGTCGCACACCATTTCCTTTGGCAGCCAGCCGGTGTTCGGGCTCGCGCCGATGAACAGGAACAGGAAGCGGCAATCGCAATGCCCCTCCGCACCCGTTTCGCGGCAGCGGTAGGTCAGTCCTTCGAGGCCGTCGGCCCCGTGCAGCGCGGTGACGTCGGTCGAAGCAATGATCTCGATGTTCGGATGCTCCTCGAGCCGCTTGACCAGATATTCGGACATCGTGTCGCGCAGGCTGGCGCGGCGGAAGATCACATGAACCTTCCTGGCAAAGCTCGCGAGGTAGATCGCGCCCTGCCCCGCCGAATTGCCCGCGCCGACGACCGTAACCTCGGCGTCGCTGCACAGCTGCGCCTCCATCGGCGTCGCGCCATAGAAGATGCCGCGCCCTTCATAGCTTTCGATCCCGTCGATCGGCAGCCGCTGATATTGTGCGCCGCTCGCGATCACCACGGCGCGGCTGCGCAGCCGCCGGCCGTCGGCAAGGCTCAGGCAATAGGCGCCCTCGTCGCGCTCGATCGCGCTCGCGCGCACCGGAGCGACGAGCCGCGCGCCGAATTTCTGGGCCTGCACCGTTGCGCGGCGCGCGAGTTCGTTCCCCGAAATGCCGGTCGGAAAGCCGAGGTAATTCTCGATTTTCGACGAGGTGCCCGCCTGACCGCCCGGCGCGAGCGAGTCGATCGCGATCACCGTCAGCCCTTCGGACGCGGCATAGACCGCCGCCGCGAGCCCGCCGGGACCGCTGCCGACGACGATCACGTCGGCGGTGGCGCCGTCGGGCAACAGGTCGAGCCCGAGCCCGGCGGCGAGCTGCTCGGGCGTCGGCTGCACGAGCACATCCGCCGCCCCGAGGATCGTCACGGGCAATTGCGCCTCGTCGATTCCGCGTTCGGCGAGCAGATGCGCCGCGACCGGACCGTCCGCGGGATCGAACCAGCGGTGCGCGACCCCATGCTTGGCGAGCAGGTCGCGCAGCGCATAGACGCCGCGGTCGCGCGCACTGCCGATGACGATAACGGCGGCAAAACCGCGGCGGTTGCTGAATTCGCGCCGCGCCGCAAAGATGCGCACGAAAATATCCGAATAATGCGAATTGGCGGCGATCAGCCGCTGAAAGCTCTCATGCGGGATCCGCAGTATCTCGCCCTCGACGCCCATTTCGACGCGCGACAGGTGGCGCTGACCGGTCAGAACCGACAGGTCGCCCGCGAACTGACCGCGTTCCATCCAACCGACCCTCTTGGGCCCGTCATCGGAGTTGGCGAAGATATGGACCTCGCCCGACAGCGTGACGATACAGTCGGGCGCCATCGCGCCCTCGACGATCAAAAGATCGCCCGCGCGATGCGACTCGACGGTGCCCCACGCAACCAATTCAGTGAGTTCGGCGTCGGTAAAGGTATGATTCACATCCGCGGGAGAGGTCATATGGACAATTTCCTTGTCGCTCCGCCGCGCCGTGACCGGCGCCGCTATCCGCCTTTTCTAGCCTCTGCCCGGATCGGCGCAAGGCGATGCGTGCCTGGAAAAAACCGCGGAACAGGGTCTTTACACGGCGGCCTCCCGCCAATATATGCGCCCCTCGCTGCCCCAGGGGGACTTCCAATAACCGCAAGGCAGCCTTTGTCGTCTAACTTTACCTTTGGGGGTCCCTTGAATTGCACAAGCATCATAGCGCCCACGGGCTGATTCAGGCACTTTCGCCGATCGAACCTGTTACGCTTGTTCGCCCGCATGCCGCGCGGCGCGCAGCGCGTTTCTTCATCGAGCGATTTCCCGGCACGACCATGTATGCGGTAAAGGCGAATCCCTCGCCCGACCTTCTGCGCGTGCTGTGGGACAGCGGTGTGACTCATTACGACGTCGCCTCGATCGCCGAGGTACGGCTGGTTTCGCGCGAACTGCCGCAGGCGACGCTCTGCTTCATGCATCCGGTGAAGGCCGAGGAAGCGATCAGCGAAGCCTATTGGAAGCATGGCGTGCGCACCTTTTCGCTCGACACGATGGACGAGCTTCAGAAGATCGTCCGCGCGACCGAGGGCGCGCAGGATCTGAACCTGCTCGTGCGGCTGCGCGTCTCTTCGGATCATTCGAAGCTGAGCCTCGCCGCCAAGTTCGGCGCCGAGCCCGAGGATGTCACGGAATTGCTGATGGCGACGCGCCAGGCCTCCGACGCGCTCGGCATCTGCTTCCACGTCGGCAGCCAGGCGATGACCCCGCACGCCTATGCGCAGGCGATGGAGCGCGTCCGCGCCGCGATCGTCGCGGCATCGGTCACGGTCGACATCGTCGATGTCGGCGGCGGCTTTCCGTCGTCCTATCCCGGCATGGAGCCCCCGCCGCTCGATGCCTATTTCGAGACGATCCACCGCAGTTTCGAAAGCCTGCCGATCAGCTATTCGGCCGAGCTGTGGTGCGAACCCGGCCGCGCGCTGTCGGCCGAATATAGTTCGCTCGTCGTGCGCGTCGAAAAGCGCCGCGATCAGGAACTCTATATCAACGACGGCGCCTATGGCGCGCTGTTCGACGCCGCGCATGTCGGCTGGCGCTTCCCGGTGACGCTGCTGCGCGAGCCCGAGAGCGAAGCCGAGCTCGTCGCCTACAGCTTCTATGGCCCGACCTGCGACGACCTCGACCATATGGCAGGCCCCTTCTATCTGCCCGCCGACGTCAAGCCCGGCGACTTCATCGAAGTCGGTATGCTCGGTGCTTATGGCTGCGCGATGCGCACCAAGTTCAACGGCTTCGGCGCCGAGGAAATTCACGTCGTCAGCGACGAACCGATGGCAAGCCTCTACACCGGTGAAGTCGACGAACCCGAACGCCGCACCGCCACGGTGACCAAGCTGTTCTGATCCAAGGGCAAAGAAGGGGCGGTTGACCGATCGGGTCGCCGCCCCTAGCCTTTGCCGCAATGCACAAAATCATCGATCTCCCGCCACCGCCGCCGCTCGCCGAGATCGCGGCGGGGCGCGCGGTCGCGCTGTTTCTCGATTTCGACGGAACGCTCGTCGAGATAGCCGATACGCCCGAGGGCATTCACGTCCCCGACGGCGTGCCCGCCCAGCTCGATGCGCTGCACCGCGTACTCGATGGCCGCATCGCGATCGTCAGCGGCCGCACGATCGCCGATATCCAGTCGCACCTCGGCGCGCTCGACGTGCTGATGGTCGGCTCGCACGGCGCCGAGATCGGCGAGGCGGCCGAGCACGAGGCGATCCTGTCGGATGCGAGCCGCGCCGCGATCGCCGCGCTCGCCGCCGAATGGCCGCGATTGCTCGTCGAAACCAAGCCGCACGGCATCGCGGTCCACTTCCGGCAGGAACCCGAAGCCGCCCCGGCGGTATTACAGGTCATGGACGACATGGCAGCACGCGAAGGGCTTGCCGCACGCCGCGGCAAGATGGTGGTCGAACTTGGCCCGAAAAGCGCAAACAAGGGCGTGGCAGTGACCAGCCTGATGGCTGCGCCGCCGTTCGCGGGCGCGCTCCCCCTGTTCGTTGGCGACGATGTCACCGACGAAGACGGCTTTGCCGCGGTCGCCGCGGCGGGCGGAAGTGGCATCCTCGTCGGTGCGCCGCGCCCGACCGCCGCGCGCTATCGTCTCCCCGATCCCGAAGCGGTGCACCAATGGCTGATCCTGTAAGCTCGCTTGCGCTCTGGCCGATCGGCAATTGCCAGGTCAGCGCGCTGGTCGATGGCGAAGCGGGATTCGTCTGGGGCTGCGTTCCGCGCGTCGATGGCGACCCTGTCTTCTGCTCGCTGCTCGGCGGCGCCCGGCAAGAGGAAGGCGTCTGGCGCTTTCGCCTTGCCGGACAGGTCAAGGCTACTCCCGCCTATCGCCGCAACACGCCGATCCTCGTCACGCGGCTCGAGGCCGAGGACGGCAGTGCGGTCGACATTATCGATTTTTGCCCGCGCTTCGAGCGGTCGGGCCGCATGTTCCGCCCGGTCGCCTTTGCGCGCATCGTTCGCCCGGTCGCGGGCAACCCCCGGCTCGAAATGGAGCTGGTGCCGATGCGCGACTATGGCGCCGAGGTCGCGCCGACGACACGCGGCACCAATCATATCCGCTATCTGATCGGCAATCAGCCGCTCCGCCTGACCACCGACGCGCCGGTCGGCTATGTGATGGAAGGCCACGCGTTTCGCGTCGAACAGGAACTGCACTTCTTTCTCGGCCCCGACGAACCCTTCACCGGCAATGTCGAACAGGTGCTGCGCGGGATGGAGGAAGCGACCGACCTTTACTGGCGAAGCTGGTCGCGCGGGCTCGCGACGCCGATGGACTGGCAGGACGCGGTGATCCGCGCCGCGATCACCCTGAAACTCTGTCAGCACGAGGAAACCGGCGCGATCGTCGCCGCGCTCACCACCTCGATCCCCGAAGCGCCCGACAGCGGCCGCAACTGGGACTATCGCTTCTGCTGGATCCGCGACGCCTATTATACGGTTCAGGCGCTCAACCGGCTCGGCGCGCTCGACGTACTCGAAAAATATCTCGCCTATCTGCGCAACATCGTCGATCGCGCGGCGGGCGGCCAGATCCAGCCGCTCTATTCGGTGATGGGCGTGACCGAACTCGACGAAAGCGTCGCCGCCAACCTCGCCGGCTATCGCGGCATGGGACCGGTGCGCAAGGGCAATGCCGCCTGGACGCAGGTTCAGCACGACGCCTATGGCCAGATCGTCCTGCCGACGGTGCAGGGTTTTTTCGACCAGCGGCTGTTCCGCATGGCCGACGAGCGCGATTTCGAAAGCCTTGAGAGCGTCGGCGAAGTCGCGTGGAAGATGCACGACCGGCCCGACGCCGGCCTTTGGGAATTCCGCACGCGGCAGCTCGTCCACACCTATTCGGCGGTGATGAGCTGGGCAGCGTGCGACCGGCTCGGCAACGTCGCCGCACGTATCGGGCGCCGCGACCGCGTGAAGGTCTGGAACGACCGTGCGGCAAAGATCCGTGCGAAGATCGAACGCGAAGCATGGAGCGAGGAAAGGGGTCATTATGGCGCAGCCTTCGGGCACGCGCATCTCGACGCGAGCCTGCTCCAGATGGTCGAGCTGCGCTTCATCCGCGCCGACGACCCGCGCTTCCAGTCGACCTTTGCGGCGATCGAAAAGGCGCTGCGGCGGGGCGAGCATATGCTGCGCTATGACAGCGAGGATGATTTCGGCCAGCCCGAGACCGCGTTCAACATCTGCACCTTCTGGCTGATCGAGGCGCTGCACCTGTGCGGCCGCTCCGACGAGGCCCGCGCGCTGTTCGAAACGATGCTCGCGCACCGCACACCGTCGGGGCTGCTCTCCGAGGATCTCGACTTCGACAATGGCGAGCTGTGGGGCAATTTCCCGCAGACCTATTCGCTCGTCGGCATCATCAATTGCGCGGGGCTCCTGTCGCGCAGTTGGGACACGGTGCGATGAGCCGCCTGATCGTCGTCTCGAACCGGGTATCGGTGACGAAGGGCCGCGGCGCCGCGGGTGCGCAGGGCGGCCTCGCGGTCGCGATGAACGGGGCGCTGCGCAAGCATGGCGGCATCTGGTTCGGCTGGTCGGGCAACGAAGTCGCGCGCTTCACCGGCCAGCTCACCATGCAGCGCGCCGACGGCTTCACGACCGCGACGATCGATCTCGAACCGCACGACGTCGATGAATATTACAACGGCTACGCCAACCGCACGCTGTGGCCGCTCTTTCACTACCGCATCGACCTCGCCGAATATGAAACCGAGTTCGGACGCGGCTATGAGCGGGTGAACGAGCAATTCGCCAACAGCCTCGTTCCGCTCGTCGAGGAAGACGATCTGGTCTGGGTGCAGGATTATCATTTCCTGCCGCTCGGCGAGCGGCTGCGGGCGCACGGGCTCAGGAACCGGCTCGGCCTGTTCCTGCACATTCCCTGGCCACCGACGCGCTTGCTCGTCTCGCTGCCCTATCACGAGCGGCTGGTCCGCGCGATGCTCGACTATGACGTGATCGGGTTCCAGTCGACCGAGTGGCTGGAAAGCTTCCTCCATTATTGCCGCAAGGAATTGCATGCGCAGGTCGACGAGGACAGCGGCACCGTCGAAGTCGACGGGCATGTCACGGTCGCCCGCGCCTTCCCGATCGGCATCGACTACAAGGAATTCATGGCGTTCCGCGACACGCCGACCGCGCAGCGCGCCTATCAGCGCCTCGCCGGAAGCGCACGCAACCGGTCGGTCGTGATCGGCGTCGACCGCCTCGATTACAGCAAGGGGTTGCCCGAGCGGATCGACGCGATGGAGCGGTTGTTCACCACGCACGACGACATGGTGAATCGGCTGCTCTATGTGCAGATCGCGCCGCCTTCGCGCGAGGATGTCCGCTCCTATCAGGAAATCCGCGCGACGCTGGAACAGAAGACCGGCCAGTTCAACGGCGCCCATTCCGACGTCGATCTCGTTCCCATCCGCTACGTCAACCGCGGCTTCGGCCGGGCCGAACTGTTCGGCTTCTATCGCGCGGCGCGGATTGGGCTGGTGACGCCGATGCGCGACGGGATGAACCTCGTCGCCAAGGAATATGTCGCGGCGCAGGACCCGGAGGATCCGGGCGTCCTGATTCTCTCGCGCTTCGCCGGCGCCGCCGAGCAGATGAGCGACGCGCTCCTCGTCAATTCGCACAGCGCCGAAGATGTCGCGCGCGCGCTGTGGACAGCGCTCCACATGCCGGTCGAGGAACGGCGCGCGCGCTGGGAAAAGCTGAACGCCGTCGTACGCGACCGCGACGTCATCGACTGGGCCGAGGATTTCATCGCCCTGCTCGCCACCCCGCCGATCCCGCATAAGTGATTTTCGGTTGCATGATGCGACCTATTCGGTGAAACCGGCGCATGGCCATGCTTTCCGGTATCCGCATCGTCGACCTTACCACCGTCATTTTCGGCCCCTATGCGACCCAGATGCTCGCCGATCTGGGCGCCGAGGTGATCAAGGTCGAAACCCCGGGCCTCGGCGATGTCTCGCGCTATCTGGGAAGCGGCGTCCCCGACCCGACGATGGGGTCGATCCACCTGACGGTGAACCGCGGCAAGCGTTCGATCGCGCTCGACCTCAAGCAGGAAGAGGATGCCACGGTGCTGCGCGAGTTGATCGCGACCGCCGACGTCTTTTTCCACAATATCCGCGGCAAGGCGATAGCGCGGATCGGCTTCGACTATGAAAGCTGCAAGGCGCTCAAAAGCGACATCATCTATGTCCACGGCACCGGCTTCGGGCAGGACGGTCCCTATGCCGACCTTCAGGCCTATGACGACGTCATCCAGGCCGCGACCGCGACGACCAGCCTGCTGCCGCGCGTCGATGGCGATCCGCGGCCGCGCTATTTCCCGTCGCTGATCGCCGACAAGATCGCGGGCCAGTTCGGCGCGCAGGCGATCCTCGCGGCACTCGTCCACAAACTGCGCACCGGCGAAGGGCAGGAAGTCGAGGTGCCGATGTTCGAATGTTTCGCCTCGTTCATGCTCACCGAGCATCTGCGCGACGCGACGCTCGAGCCGCCGCTCGGCCCGGCGGGCTATCCGCGCCAGCTCGATCCGACGCGCCAGCCCTTCCCGACCGCCGACGGCTATATGGCGATCGTGCCCTACACGCCCGAATCGACGTTGCGCCTGATGACCCTGCTCGGCAGCGAGCATCTGCTCCAGACGCCCGACTATGAAGCGGCCAAGGCGCGCGGCGCGCATATGCCGCTCATCTATTCGGAAATCGCGCGCAAGACGCCGGCGAAGACCACCGCCGAATGGCTCGCGCTGTTCGCCGCGAACGACATACCCGCGATGGCGGCGCGCGATCTCGATGCGATCAAGGACGACCCGCATCTGGTCGCGACCGGCTATTTCCGCCGCCGCAACCATCCCGACGTCGGCGCCTTCGACGAGATGCGGCCGCCGGTCAGATATGGCGCCGCTCCGCCCCGCGACCTCGGCTTCGCGCCGCGGATCGACGGCGACGGCGAGGCGATCCGCGCCGAACTCGAGGCGGGGAGAAGGAAACGGGCTTAGTCGTTGCAAAGTCGCGGCGCACGGCTAGCATCGGCTCCAAGCGGCCTCGACACGATCGCGCCGCGACGAAAAGGGGGAAGCTATGTCCGATAATATTCTCGCGCCCGGTGCGGTGCTCGCGCTCTGGACGCTGATCATGCTCGGCTGGATGGCGGCGACGCGCTTTCCGGCGATGGCCAAGGCCGGGATCGACATCAAGGCGCGGCCCGGCGGTCGCGGCATCGACCTCGAAACCCTGCTCCCGCCCGAGGTCAACTGGAAGTCGCACAATTATACGCATCTGCTCGAACAGCCGACGCTTTTCTATGCGGTGATCGTCTTTCTGCACCTGTCGGGCGGCGACGTCGGCTACACGCGCTGGATCGCCTGGGCCTATGTCGGCCTGCGCATCATCCACAGCCTCTGGCAAGCGACGGTGAACCGCATTCCGGTGCGCTTCGCGCTGTTCGCGCTCTACAGCGTGTGCCTGTTCGTGCTTTCGGTGCTCGCGGTCATCGCGACGCTCGGTTGAGGAGGGGAAAATGACCGATACAAATGCAATTTTAGGGCCGGTCGCGACGCTCGCGCTCTGGTCGATGGTGATGTGGCTGTGGATGTACGCCACCCGCATCCCCGCGATGCAGCGCGCCAAGATCGACGCGGCAAAGCTGGTCGGCGGGACGGGCAAGAGCCTCGACGATGCGCTCCCTGCCGAGGTGCAGTGGAAAGCCCATAATTACAATCACCTGATGGAGCAACCGACGGTCTTCTATGCCGTGGCGATCGCGCTCGCGGTCGGCGGCATGGGCGGCGGGCTCAACGCGCAGATCGCTTGGGTCTATGTCGGTCTGCGCATCGTCCACAGCGTGATTCAGGCGACGGTGAACCGCGTCATGTGGCGCTTCCTGGTGTTCGCGCTCGCCAGTATCGCGCTGATCGCGCTGTGCCTCCACGCCTTCATGGGGTTCGTGCTGCATTGAGGATAGCCGCCGCCCTTCGCCGGGCGGCGGGCTATTTCGAGAAGCGCGCGGCGAGTTCGACGTGCGTCGACCAGCGGAACTGGCCGACCGGCTGCACCCAGTCGAGGGCATAGCCGCCCGCGACGAGCGCTTTGGCGTCGCGCGCAAAGCTCGCCGGATTGCAACTGACATAGGCGATCGCCGGCACGGCGGACACAGCGAGCTGCTTCACCTGCTCCTCGGCCCCCGCGCGCGGCGGGTCGAGGATCACCGCACCGAAGCGGTCGAGTTCGGCGGGGATCAACGGTCGGCGGAACAGGTCGCGATGCTCGGTCGCGACGAGCGCACGCTCGCGGTTGGCGGCGCTCGTCAGGGCCAGAACCGCGTCGCGCGCGCCTTCGGCCGCATAGACTTTGCGCCCCGCCTGCACCGACAAGGCAAAGGTGCCGACCCCGGCGAACAGGTCCGCCACCGCGCCGACATCGCCGATGGCGTGCGCGACCGCCTCGATCAGTGCCGCCTGCCCCGTCGCGGTAGGCTGCAGAAAGGCGAAAGGCGGGACCTCCACGGCGATTCCGTCGAAACGCACCGTCGGCGGCTCGGGCTGCCAGACGGTTTCGAGCCCGTCGCCCTGATCGATCGCAAGGCGGGCGAGCGCGTATGCTCCGGCGAAATCCTGCAGCGCCATCGCCGCATCGAGACCTTCGGCGCGCACGCCCTCGAGCAGGACTTCGACGCCCTGGTCGAGCATCTGGAGCTTGACCTTCACCGGTCGCCGCTGCGGAGCGATGCTTTCTAGCAAGGTGCGGATCGGCGCGACGAGCGCAAAGAGGTCGGGAAGCAGCAGCGCGCATTCGCGCATGTCGACGATCTGGTTGCTCTGCGCGGCGTTGAAGCCGAGCGCGACCTGCTTGCCCGTCTTGAGCGCGGAGAGCGCCGCGCGGCGCCGGCTCGCGGGCGGCGAGAGCAGCGCGGGCAGCACGAGCGTGGGCTCCACCTGCTGCGCCGCGAGCGCACCGACGACGCGATCGCGCACGAAATCGGCGAGCGCGGCTTCGGCGACATGCTGCAGCTGACAGCCGCCGCACTTGCCGAAATGGCGGCAGACCGGTGTCGCGCGATTGGGGCCGGGCACCAATGTGCCGTCGGCCGCGAGCCGGTCGCCGGGCACGCCGCCCGCGACGTGGCGCCCGTCAGCGGTCACGCCGTCGCCGCGCGCGGCGATACGCTCGATCAGCGCGGCTTCGTTCATGTCAGTCCCTTATCAGATCGTCGGCTACAAGGCCGGGGCCGATAGCCTCTGCGCGCGCAATATGCCAGCCCACCGCTGCAACCGCCGCGGCGAAGGGATCGCCGCCGCGCGCGAGCATCGCCCCGCACGCGCCCGCCAGCACATCGCCCGTGCCGGCGGTTGCGAGCCATGGGCATCCCGGCCACGCCGCCGCGACACGCCCGTCGGGCGCCGCGACGATCGTGTCGGCGCCCTTGTAGATTACCACCGCACCGCTCTGTTCTGCTGCTGCCCGCGCGCGCTCGATCTTGCTGCCGCCTAGGTCGGGAAAGGCGCGCGCGAACTCACCCTCGTGCGGGGTCAGGATCGCGGCTCTCCCGTCTAGCTTCGGCAGCGCCGACGCGATCGCCGCGGCGTCGAGCACGAGCGGCTTGCCACTCGCTAGCGCCGCCATGACGTCACGATCGAGCGCCTCGCTGGCCGGATAGCCCGGACCGACGACGACCGCACCGAGTCGCGCATCGTCGAGCCGCCCGGCATAGCCCGCGCCATCCTCGGCAATCACCGCCGCAAACGGCGCCCGGTCAGCCCCGCTCAGCACGACGTAGCCCGCCCCAGCGCGCAGCGCCGCCGCGGCGGCAAGCCCCGCCGCCCCCGGCATCGGACCCGCCCGGACGAGCGCCATGCCGCGGCTGAACTTGTGCGCCGAGGCGCCGGGGGGTTCGCACCCGAAGCGCGGCAATGTCGTCATCGTCCGCTCGGCCGCGATCCCGATGCCGGCGAACAAGGTGCTTCCGCAATGCGGCGCTGTCGGGAGCAGCACATGCGCCGGCTTGAGTGCGCCGAGCGCAATCGTTGCGGCAGCAGGCAGGGGCGGCGTCCAATCTCTGGCGCCGTCGGCATCGACGCCGCTCGGCACGTCGACCGCCAGCACGCGTCGCCCGGCAAAGCGGCCCAGCCGCGCGGCGATATCCTCGCCGAGCGGTCGCGTCAGTCCGACGCCGAAGAGAGCATCGACGATCAGCGGGGCCGGCGCGGTCGCATCGGTCAGCGCCTCGACGCCGCCCGTCCATCGCCCGCGCGCCGCGCGCGCCAGATCGGTCTTCGGCTCGGCGAACGCCGCGACCCGCACGCTCGCGCCGCGCTCGGCAAGTCGCCGCGCCGCAACATAACCGTCGCCGCCATTGTTGCCCGGGCCGCAAAGCACGAGCACCGGCGCCCCCGCCGCCATCCGCCATGCAAGGTCGGCGACCGCCGCGCCGGCGCGCTCCATCAACTCGGCAAGCGAAGTGCCGCCCGCCGCGCACGCAGCCTCCGCGGCGCGCATCGCATCGCTTGTCAGGATCGGGGCGTCTGCGGGAACGGACATCCCTTACCCTAACACGACAACCGCAAAAGTCGCGTCAGTTCGCCCCGCCGGTGTTCGCGGGCAGTCGATAGCGGTCGTTGCCGATCGCGACCTCGATCATGCCGTCGCCGATGATTGTCACTTTCGCGGGTTCGGACCCGTCCGCGGAAACCACACCGCGCCCGTCGCTCGCGATCGCGAGGCGGCGATAGCCGCGGTTGGCCCGCCCGACGACGAGCACCGTCCCGTCAGCGCTTTTCATTTCGTCGAGGGTGCAGTCGCGGCCGAAATCGGAAGCGCCTTCAAGTGCGCAGTCGATTCCCCCGCTCAAAGCCGCCTCTTCGGTTTGACCCGATCCGGCGTCGGGGGAGGCGTTGCAGCCCGACAGCAGCAACAGCGGCATCAGCGCCCTGCCCCCCTTGACCATCATCCCCGCGTGCCTTTCAATTGCGACAGGTCGCGCACCGCACCGCGCGCCGCGCTTGTCGTCATCGCGGCATAGGCCTGAAGTGCTACCGAAACCTTGCGCACGCGCGGCTTTTCGGGATGCCACGCCGCCTCGCCCTTCGCCTCCATCGCCGCGCGCCGCGCCGCAAGCTCGGCGTCGGAGACGATCAGGTCGATCGTACGTGCGGGGATATCGATCTTGATGAGATCGCCGTCCTCGACCAACCCGATCGCCCCGCCCTCGGCGGCTTCGGGAGAGACATGCCCGATCGACAGGCCCGAGGTGCCGCCTGAAAAGCGTCCGTCGGTGATCAGCGCGCAGGCGGCGCCGAGCCCCTTCGACTTCAGATAGCTCGTCGGATAGAGCATCTCCTGCATTCCCGGCCCGCCCTTTGGCCCCTCGTAGCGGATCACGACGACGTCGCCCGCCTCGACCTGCCCGGTCAGGATTCCCGCGACCGCGGCGTCCTGGCTCTCGAACACCTTGGCGGGCCCGGTGAACTGCAGGATCGAATCGTCGACCCCGGCGGTCTTCACGATACAGCCGTCGAGCGCGATATTGCCCGACAGCACCGCGAGCCCGCCATCCTTGCTGAACGCATGATCGGCCGAGCGGATCACGCCGCCCTCCCTGTCGAGATCGAGCGTATCCCAGCGGCGGTCCTGGCTGAACGCGGTCTGCGTCGGCACGCCGCCCGGCGCCGCCATGAAGAATTTTTGCACCGCCGGATCGTTGGTGCGCCCGATGTCCCATTTGTTGAGCGCATCGCCGAGCGTCGCGCTGTGCACCGTCGGCAAATGCGCGTGGAGCAACCCCGCGCGTTCGAGTTCGCCGAGGATCGCCATGATCCCGCCGGCCCGGTGGACGTCCTCCATATGAACGTCGCTTTTTGCCGGTGCGACCTTCGACAGGCAGGGGACGCGGCGCGACAGCCGGTCGATGTCGTCCATCGTGAAGTCGACCCCGGCTTCGTGCGCGGCGGCGAGCAGGTGGAGCACCGTGTTCGTCGATCCGCCCATCGCAATGTCGAGGCTCATCGCATTTTCAAACGCCTCGAAGCTCGCGATCGTGCGCGGCAGGACGCGGTCGTCGCCTTCCTCATAGTGGCGGCGGCACATCTCGACGATCATATTGCCCGCGCGCAGGAACAGTGCCTTGCGGTCGGCGTGGGTCGCGAGGGTCGAGCCGTTTCCGGGCAGCGACAGTCCCAGCGCCTCGGTCAGGCAGTTCATCGAATTGGCGGTGAACATGCCCGAGCATGAGCCGCAGGTGGGACAGGCCGAACGCTCGACCGCGGCGACTTCCTCGTCGCTATATGATTCGTCGGCGGCGGCGACCATCGCATCGACCAGGTCGAGCGCGACCTCCTTGCCTTTGAGCACCACCTTGCCCGCTTCCATCGGCCCGCCCGACACGAACACGGTCGGGATGTTGATGCGCAGCGCCGCCATCAGCATGCCCGGCGTGATCTTGTCGCAATTGGAGATACAGATCATCGCGTCGGCGCAATGCGCATTGACCATATATTCGACACTGTCGGCGATCAGGTCGCGGCTGGGGAGCGAATAGAGCATGCCGTCGTGGCCCATCGCGATGCCGTCGTCGACCGCGATCGTGTTGAACTCCTTGGCGACGCCGCCGGCGGCCTCGATCTCGCGCGCGACCATCTGGCCGAGATCCTTCAGATGGACATGGCCGGGCACGAATTGAGTGAAGCTGTTGACCACCGCGACGATCGGCTTGCCGAAATCCTCATCCTTCATCCCCGTCGCGCGCCACAGCCCGCGCGCGCCTGCCATATTGCGGCCATGGGTCGTCGTGCGTGAACGATAAGAAGGCATTTGGAGAGTTCCTGATAATAATATTACGGATATTGGGGGTCGCTCTACACGGCAAGGCGGGCAGATTCAACTTCAACGGCGCGCGCGCAATAATTGTTTCGCGCAGAGACGCAGAGTTCGCAGAGAAGAGGGATAAAATGATTTCACGCGGAGACGCGGAGGCGCGGAGAGAGGGCGCTTGCCGCGAAGCGGCCTTTCTCATCCTATGCCGCGCCGGCGCAACGTCGATATGGAGTGGGGCCTTTCGGCCCGGCGCTTCCTCTCCGCGCCTCCGCGTCTCCGCGTGAACCTGTTATCCGTCTTCCTTCTCTGCGATCTCTGCGCCTCTGCGCGAATCTATTTATGTGATTTCTGCCCGAACCAGTTTTTCGCACATGCGCGCCAGCCACTCAGCAAAGCGTGTTTGGCCGGCCGCGTCGGCGACCAGATCCTGCCGCATCTCGATGCCGACATAGGGAATATCGTTCGCTTCTGCGTGACGGTTCATCGCCGCGTTGAGGAGCTTGCCCGAATAGGGAAGCTGGTCGCCGACGGTCAGCCCCTCGGCCTCGAGCGCGGCGATCGCGGAGGCGGCGAGCCGTGCGTCGGCGTTATAGAGAACGCCGACCTGCCACGGCCGCTGCTGCGCCGGATCGCTGGCGAGATGCGGGGTGAAGCTGTGCAGCGAGAGGATCATCGCCGGCCGCGCCGCCTCGATCACCGCCGCGATATGGTCGTGATAGGGGCGGAAGAAGCGCGCGATCCGCGCCTCGCGGCCCGCATGATCGAGCGCATTGCCGGGGATCGCGTGGCCGTCGCTGGCAATCGGGATCACCCCCGGCGCGTCTTCATCGCGGTTGCAATCGACGACGAGACGCGAGACGCCGCCGAGGATCGCGGCATCGACGATGCCGCCCTCGACGAGCAGCGCCGCGACCTCGGCGACGCCGATGTCGATCGCGATATGCTCATGCAGCAAAGCCGCGTCGATGCCGAGGTCAATGTCGTCGGGTACATGGTTCGACGCATGATCGCCGATCAACAACGTTCCGCCGACGCGCGGGGTGCCGAGGTCGCGCCACGCTTCGCTCACCGCAGCCGTCCGCTCATCTGCCACCAATCCGGACGTCGTTCGCGCAGATGGGCCGCCGCCGCATCGCGCTCGGCGGCCGCATCGAACAGCGCAAAACAGGTCGCGCCCGACCCCGACATCCGCGCGAGCCAGGGACGAAGCCCGCCAAGTTCGGTCAGCACATCGGCGATCGCCAGACAGCCCGCGATCGCCGGGCGTTGCAGATCGTTGCGTGCGGCGAAAAGCTGCGCGCGCAAATCGGCGCCGGTGAACAGCGGCCCGCGATCGACGCCGTCCCACGCCGCGAATACCGGCCCGGTCGCCACCGGCGCGCGCGGATTGACGAGCAGCACGGGCGTATCCTCGAGCGCCAGTTCGGGAACCGGGCTGAGTTCGGCGCCGGTGCCGACGCCGAGGCACGTTTCGCTCGCGATGCAGGCGGCAATGTCGGCACCGAGCGGACTCACCACCCGCGCGAGCGTCGCGTCGCCAAGTTCGGGAAGGAAATGGCGGCGGATGAGCCGCGCCATCGCGGCAGCGTCGGCCGAACCGCCGCCAATGCCCGCCGCGACGGGAAGCGCCTTGGTCAGCCGGAGGGCGAGCGGCGGGACGCGCGCGGCGCCATAACGCTCGCGCAGCAGCGCCAGCGTTCGCAGCACCAAATTATCGGCGCCGGCGCTCAATCCTGCGGCAAATTCGCCGTCGATCGTCAGCGTGTCGCCCTCGGCGACCTCGGCCGCGATCGCATCGCCCGCATCGACGAAGGCGAACAGCGTCTCGATGTCATGATAACCATCGCTCCGCCGCCCGCGGACGTGCAGCGCGAGGTTGATCTTGGCCCAGCCGGTCTCTTCCATCGCCGTCACCCGTTCAGGGGGCGACGGTGGCGGGGCTCAGCCCGTCGCGCAGCTTTGTCTCGATGCGCGTCGCCATGTCGGCGTCGGCGACGAGCGCCGCGGCGCGCCAGACGTAGCGCGCCGAAAACTTGCGCCCGCTCTTCCAATAGGCATCGCCCAGATGCTCGACGATCACGGCATTTTCGGGGTCGCCGCGCTGCGCCCGTTCGAGCAGCGGGACGGCTTCCTCGACGCGCCCGGTCAGGAAATAGGCCCAGCCGAGCGAGTCGGTGATGCTGGGATTTTGCGGCGCCTGTTTCCACGCGGCCTCGATCCGCGCGAGCGAGGCATCGACATTGCGGCGGCGTTCGAGTGCCGAATAGCCCGCGAAGTTGAGGATCGCCGGATCGTTCGGCCGCAGCGCCACCGCTTTCTCGATCAGCGGCTCAGCCTTGTCCCAATCGCCCGCCTGCAGCGCCAGATCGGCCTGGGCGATCAGGATCGTCGCGCGCAGGTCGCGGTCATCCTCGTCGTCGCCGAGCGCCGCTTCGAGCCGCGTATAGGCCCGCGCGGCGGCGGCGCGATCATCCGATTGACGCGCGAGGTCGGCGAAGCGGATCAGCAGGCTGCGCGGCACGTCGGCATCCGCGACCGCGCTTTCGGCGAGCCGCAGCGCTTCGGTCTCGTCGCCGGCATCGAGGAGGAGCTCGGCGCGGCGCATGAGGAGGACCGACGGCAAGGACGCGTCGCCGGGCAGCAACGCGAGTGCGTCGCCCGACTGCTCGTTGCGTTCGAGCGCCTCGACCAGCGTCGCGCGAACCTGCCAGTCGCTCTCGTTCAGCCACCCGGCAGCGCGCGCAAAGAGCAGCGGCACCGATGGACTGCCGTGCGGCGTGCGCGCGATGCCGTCGGCGAGCAGGCCGAGCCAGTGCGCGACGCCCGCGCGCGGGGTCGATACCGGCTGGTCGGGAAGCAACAACAGCGGGTCCTCGCGCTCGCCCGCCGCAAGCGCGATCCGGGCGCGCAGCCGCCGTGCGGCCTCGCCCTTCCCCACCTTTTCAAGCGATGCAGCGACGCGCAGCGCGACGAGCTGGCTCGACCGATCGGTGAGCCCGATCGTTTCGAGGCGCTGCACCGCCTCGTCGGTGTGGCGCGCCGCGAGTTCGACCAGCACGGCTTCGAGCTGCAACGCCGGTTGGGGCCGTGCGGCGGGAAAGGCGGCGAGCAGCCAGCGTTCGGGCCGTTTTTCGCGCGATCCGACGTCACTCCACGCGGCGATCGCGGGGTCGATCAGCTTCGAAACGACATCAACCCCGGCCTTGTCCTGACGCGCGGCGAGATAGCTGCGCGCCGCCTTCCAGTCCGAGCGGCGCAGCGCATCGACGATCAGCACGAGCTGCGCGTCGAAGCGCCGGTTGCCGCCGTCCCAGAGCACCGTCGCCGCGCTGCGCGCCGCGGCGAAATCGCCCGCCTCGATCGCCTGTTCGAGCATTCGGCCGTGCAGCCCCGGCAGGTCGGGCGCGTGACTCGCGACGGTCGCCAGCGCCGACAGCGCGGCGGCGGGCTCGCCCGCCTCCTCGGCAAGCCGCGCGCGGACGAACGCATCGAGCGCCGCCTCGACGTCGTCGGCGGCCCGCGCCGGCACCGCGGGCAAGAGCGCGGCGGCGAGCGTCAGGATCGCGGCGGCGCGGGCGGTCCTACATGTTCGGATAATTGGGGCCTCCGCCGCCTTCGGGGGTGACCCAGTTGATATTCTGGGTCGGGTCCTTGATATCGCACGTCTTGCAATGGACGCAATTCTGCGCGTTGATCACGAACTTCGGATCGCCCTCCTCTTCGCCGACGATCTCGTATACCCCCGCCGGGCAATAGCGCTGCGCAGGCTCGTCATAGAGCGGCAGATTATATTCGACCGGAATCGACGGGTCTTTCAGTTGCAGATGACAGGGCTGATCTTCCTCGTGGTTGGTGTTCGAGAGGAACACCGACGAAAGACGATCGAAGGTCAGCACGCCGTCGGGCTTCGGATAGTCGGGCTTCGGCATCATCTCGGCGCGGTAGAGCGTCGTATTGTCTGGATGATGCTTCATCGTGAAGGGCATGCGAATGCCGATCGTTTCGGCCCACATCGTCATCCCCGACAGGATCGTGCCGGCCAGATCGCCATATTTTTCGACGAGCGGCAGCACGTTGCGCACGACGCTCAGCTCTTTCTTGACCCAGCTGTCGTCATAGGCGGCCTGATAGGCGTCGAGCGTGTCGCCGCCACGCCCTGCGGTCACCGCCGCGAAGGCCGCCTCGGCTGCCATCATCCCCGACTTCATCGACGTGTGCGTGCCCTTGATGCGCGGCACGTTGAGGAAACCCGCGCTGTCGCCGATCAGCGCGCCGCCCGGAAAAGCGAGCTTCGGCACCGACTGATAGCCGCCGTCGCTAATCGCTCGCGCGCCATAGGAGACGCGCTTGCCGCCCTTCAATATCTTCGCGATCTCGGGGTGCGTCTTCCACTTCTGCATCTCCTGGAAAGGCGAGATGTGCGGATTGCGATAGTTGAGCCAGGTCACGAAGCCGAGCGCGACCTGTCCGTTCGCCTGATGATAAAGGAAGCCGCCGCCATTGGCATTTTCGTCGAGCGGCCAGCCCTGCGTGTGGATCACGCGGCCCGGCGCATGGTTGGCGGGGTCGATGTCCCACAATTCCTTGACACCGAGGCCGTAAACCTGCGGCTCGCAATCCGCGTCGAGCGCGAATTGCGGCTTCAGCTGCTTGGTCAAATGCCCGCGCGCACCCTCACCGAACAAAGTATATTTGGCGTGAAGCTCGAGCCCCGGGGCATAGTCGCCCTTGTGGCTGCCGTCGCGGGCGACGCCCATGTCGCCGGTCGCGACGCCCTTCACCGAGCCGTCCTCATTGTAGAGGATTTCGGCCGCCGGGAATCCGGGAAAGATTTCGACCCCCAGCCCCTCGGCCTGCTCGGCGAGCCAGCGGCAGAGGTTGCCGAGGCTTCCGGTATAGGTGCCCTTGTTGTGCATGAAGCCCGGCGAGATGAATTCGGGCAGGCCGAACTTCTTGTTCTTCGTCAATATCCAGTGCTGATTGTCGTTCACCGGCACCTCGGCGAGCGGGCAGCCGGACTCGCGCCAGTCAGGGAGCAGTTCGTCGAGCGCCTTGGGGTCGACCACCGCGCCGGAGAGAATATGCGCGCCGACCTCGGACCCCTTTTCGAGGATGCACACCGACACGTCGCCACCCGCTTCATTCGCCAGCTGCTTGATGCGGATCGCCGCCGAAAGCCCCGCCGGACCCGCGCCGACGATGACCACGTCATAGGGCATCGATTCCCGTTCGCTCACCGAAAATACCTTTCTGCCGTCCCCGCGCCGATCATTCACCGCAACCGGCGCTCATTCTGTCACGAAAAGCGATGCCCGCCAATTGACGTATCCGTCAACTCCTGTCTCAAACAAATTGATGGGTGGGCAAAATTCAGCCTTGCTGGCGCAAAGCTATTGTGACTGGTGGTCGCTTGCGGGCGTCGATGCGCTCGTCGGCGAGGCGCCGGCGGGATGGCTGACACCGCCCGCGGCGAACGATGCGCCCGGGAAGATGCGACCGCCCGCGCCGACCGAAAAGGAACCGCCGCCGCTTCCCGCAGTCCTGCAACGCCAGGCGCCTGCCGAAGTTCCCGAAGCCAAAGGCCCGGTCGAGATGCCGGGCGATTGGGCAGCATTCCAGAGCTGGCTCGCCGAACATCCCGATGTCCCGGGCAGCCAATGGGACGCGCGCCGCGTGCTTCCCGTCGGCGAAGCGGGCGCGCCGCTGATGCTGCTCACCGCGTGGCCGGAGGTCGACGATCAGCGCGATGGCGCGTTGTTCACCGGGCCGGCGGGCGCGCTTCTCGACGCGATGCTGCGCGCGATCGGCACGACGCGCGGCGAATGCTATCTGGCGAGCCTCGCGATAACGCGGCCGCCCGGAGGACGCTGCGACGCAGCCGGCCTCGAAGCGCTCGACCGCCTGCTCTGGCACCATCTGACACTCGCACGGCCCGATCGTCTTTTACTGATCGGCAGCGACATCGTGCGGATGGCGGCGGGCATCGCCCTGCCCGATGCGCGCGGAAGGTTACTCGAAATTAACCATCAGGGCGGCAAGATGGCGGCCGTGGCAGTCGCGAGCCCCGCGATGCTGCTCGCCCGGCCGGCGCACAAGGCAGCCGCCTGGGATAGCCTGAAACTGTTCAACCGGGGACATTGACCGATGTTGAAACCGACCATGGCCTTGCCCGCCTCTTTGTTCCTCGCCGCCGCCACCGTTGCGCCCCCCGCGATGGCTGCCGACGCCGGCGCGCCCGGCATGGCGTCCGCCGCGCAGACCGTGCCCGACATCCTTTCGCCCAAGCAGAAGCAATATTATATTCAGGTGCTTGCCGCGATCCGCGGCGAGCGCTGGGCCGAAGCGCAGGGACTGCTCGCGGGCGCCGACGGCGGCCCGCTCGACGATTTCCTGCGCGCCGAATATTGGCTCGCCGCGAACAGCCCGCGCGCGGAAGTCGCGGACCTGATGCCGATCCTGTCGCGCTCGCCATGGCTGCCGCAAGCGGCGCAGCTCGGCCGCTTGGCGACCCGGCGCGGTGCGACCGACCTGCCCGCGCTGCCGCCCGAAACCTCGCTCAGCTGGTCGGGCAGCGCGCCGCGCCGCTTGGGTGCCGATTCGGTCAGCGATCCCTTTGCATCGGGGTTGGCGAGCAGCATCCCCGACCGGATCAAGAACGACGATCCCGCGGGCGCCGAAGCGCTGCTCAACGCGGTGATCGACAAGCTCAGCCCCGCGGCGCGCGCCGAATGGACGCAAAAGGTCGCCTGGTCCTATTATATCGAGAATGACGACGCGAACGCGCTGCGCCTCGCGCGCGACTGCACCGGCGGTCGCGGCGCCTGGTCGACGCAGGGCGCGTGGGTCGAGGGGCTCGCCTCGTGGCGCATGCGCGACTATCGCGGCGCCCTCCTCGCTTTCGACCGCGTCGCGCGCGAAGCCCCCGACAGCGAGCTTCGCGCGGCGGGCTATTATTGGTCGGCGCGCGCCGCGATCGCGGCGGGGCAGCCCGAACTCGTCCAGCCGCGCCTGCGCGCCGCCGCGGCGAACCAGGAAACCCTCTATGGCCTGCTCGCGCTCGAAACGCTCGGTGAGGAGCCCAAAAGCCAGCGCGAGGATCTGCGCCCCGACCGCAGCGCGTGGCGCGCGCTCGAAAAACAACCGAACGTCCGCGCCGCGATGGCGCTCGCCGAGATCGGGGAGGACGGCTATGCGGGCGAAGCGCTGCGCCATCAGGCCAAGATCGGCGATCCGCGCCAGCACGAGCAGCTGATCGGCATTTCCGAAGCGCTGAGCCTGCCCGAAACGCAGCTGTGGCTCGCGCACAACACGCCGCAGGGCCGCCGCCTCGCCGCCTCGACGCGCTATCCCCAGCCGAACTGGCAGCCCGTCGGCGGCTGGAAAGTCGACCCGGCGCTCGTCTTCGCGCACACCTTGCAGGAATCGCGCTTCCAGCGCGCGGTCGTCAGTCCCGCGGGCGCCTATGGGTTGATGCAGGTGCGTCCCGGCACCGCCGGCGACATCGCACGCTGGGACGGCGACAAGATCAAGGCCGCGCTCAGCGACCTCAAGACCCCCGAGGTCAACATGGATCTCGGCCAGCGATACCTGCAATATCTGAGCCGCGAGTCGGCCACCGGCGGCCTGCTGCCCAAGGTCATCGCCGCCTATAACGCCGGTCCCGCGCCTGTCGCGCGCTGGGAGACCGAGGTGCACGACAATGGCGACCCGCTGCTCTATATGGAATCGATCCCCTATTGGGAAACGCGCGGCTATGTCGGGACGGTGCTGCGCAACTACTGGATGTACGAGGCGCAGCAGGGCAAGCCGTCGGACAGCCGCGCCGCGCTCGCGCAGGGCAAATGGCCGCGCTTCCCCGATGGCAAGGACCGCATCCGGCTGAGCGCGGCGGGCGGCCTCGGCCATGCCGATTGACGAAAGCCGGACGTTCAAGCCGGTCCGTATCGCCCTTCTGACCATCTCCGACAGCCGCAGCGCGGCCGACGACAGATCGGGCGACAAGCTCGAAGAGCTGCTGACCGGCGCGGGCCATGTCCTCGCCGCACGCGCGATCATCAAGGACGAGGTCGATCTGATCGTCTCGCGTCTCCACAACTGGATCGACGACGCGCAAGTCGATGCGGTGATCACGACGGGCGGCACCGGCCTCACCGGTCGCGACGTGACGCCCGAGGCGCTGCGCCGCCTCGACGGGAAGGATATTCCGGGCTTTGGCGAGCTGTTCCGCTGGCTGAGCTATCAGACGATCGGCACCTCGACGATCCAGTCGCGCGCGTGCGCCATCGTCGCGCGCGGCACCTATATCTTCGCACTGCCCGGCTCGACCGGGGCGGTGAAGGATGCGTGGGAAGGCATTCTCGCGACCCAGCTCGACAGCCGGCACCGGCCGTGCAACTTCGTCGAACTGATGCCGCGGTTGATGGAATAGGCCGCGCATACCCTGCTTCGTCGCCCCGGACCTGATCCGGGGTCCATCGACGTCAGCGAAATGGATGCCGGATCAAGTCCGGCATGACGAGGGAACAAGAGCCGCATCCGAAGTTTGTTCTTTCTTTGTTCCCATCATCGGGCTATCCTGCGCCGGTGGACCCCGCCAAGCCCCTGCCCCCGATCGCCGGCCGCGGTGCGCCGACGAATCTGCGCCCCACGCGCACCGGATCGGCCGAACGCGTCGCCGACGGCGACTGGCTCGACGCGGCCGAAGACATCGACGGCGCGCCGCCACCGCTGCGCACAACCGTCACGGTCGAGCATCCCAAGACGATCATCGCGCGCAACCGGTCGCCCGACATCGGCTTCGACCGCTCGATCAATCCCTATCGCGGATGCGAACATGGCTGCATCTATTGCTTCGCGCGCCCGACCCACGCCTTCCACGACCTGTCGCCCGGGCTCGATTTCGAAAGCCGGCTGTTTGCGAAACCCGATGCTGCGAAGCTCTTGCGGCAGGAGTTGGCGAAACGCGGTTACAAGCCCGCGCCGCTGGCGATCGGCACGAATACCGACGGTTATCAGCCGATCGAGCGCGAATGGCGCGTCACGCGCTCGGTGATCGAGGTGCTTGCGGAGACACGGCATCCCTTGCTGATTACCACCAAGTCCGACCGGCTGCTGCGCGACATCGACCTGCTCGCCGATATGGCGCGCGACAATCTGGTCGGCGTCGCCATCTCGGTCACGACGCTCGACCCGAAGGTCGCGCGCACGCTCGAGCCGCGCGCCCCGCATCCGCAGCGCCGCCTCGCGGCGATACGGAAGCTGATCGACGCCGGGGTGCCGACGCAGGTCAACATCTCGCCGATCATCCCCGCGATCACCGATCATGAGATCGAGGCGATCATGGCCGCCGCGGCCGAGGCCGGCGCGATCCGCGCGTCCTATATCCTGATGCGCCTGCCGTTCGAGGTCGCGCCGCTGTTCCGCGCCTGGCTCGACGCGCATTACCCCGACCGCGCCGCGAAGGTGATGCATATGGTGCAGGACATTCGTGGCGGCCGCGACAATGACCCGAATTTCTTCACCCGCATGAAGGGGCACGGGATCTGGCCGCAACTGATCCGCCAGCGCGTCAAACGCGCGGCGCGCGAACATGGCATGGACCGAAGTTTTCCATCGCTCCGCTGCGACCTGTTCCGCCCGCCCGAACGCGACGGGCAGATGGAGCTGTTCTAAACACCATCGCCCCCGCGAAGGCGGGGGCCGCCGGCGTCCGATTGAAACGTTAGCGGACCCAGCTTTCGCTGGGGCGTCGATGGGCTCAAGCCTCCGTCAACGACTTCAGCTTGTAATCCTTGTAATCATCCCTGATCTGGCGCTTCAGGATTTTGCCCGTCGCGGTGTGCGGCAGCTCGTCGACGAAAACGATCTCGTCGGGCAGCCACCATTTCGCGACCTTGTCCTTCAAATAGTCGAGGATGTCCGCCTCGCCGACCTCGACGCCTGGCTTCTTGACGATCAGCAGGATCGGGCGCTCGTCCCATTTGGGGTGATAGACGCCCACCGCTGCGGCTTCCTGCACCCCCGGCGCGCCGACCGCGGCATTTTCGAGCTCGATCGAGCTGATCCATTCGCCGCCCGACTTGATGACATCCTTCGCGCGGTCGGTGATCTGCATGACGCCGTCGGGGTGGATCACCGACACGTCCCCGGTATCGAACCAGTCGTCATCGTCGACCGCATCCGCGTCGGCGCGGAAATAGCGCTGGATGATCCACGGCCCGCGGATCTGCAGTCGCCCGCTCGTTTCACCATCGCGCGGCAGTTCGTGCCCCTCGTCATCGACGATGCGCAGCTCGACGCCGAACGGCGGGCAGCCCTGGCGGCACACCATGTCGACCTGCTCGTCGAAGCTCATCTCGTCCCAGTTCCAGGGGCGCTTGCCCATCGTCCCGATCGGGCTGGTTTCGGTCATGCCCCAGGCGTGGCCGACGTCGATGCCGGCCCGCATGAAACGCTCGATCATCGCGCGCGGCGCCGCCGATCCGCCAATGATCACGCGTTTCAGCTTGCCGTAATCGATCCCCGCCGCGTCCATATGCGCGAACATCGCGATCCACACCGTCGGCACGCCGGCGCTGTGCGTCACCCCCTCGTCGTGCATCAGATCGCACAGCACTTGCGCGTCGTTGGTCGCCGAGAAGACGAGCTTCGCGCCCACGGTCGCGGCGGCATAGGGCACGCCCCAGCTGTTTGCGTGAAACATCGGCACGATCGGCAGCACCACGCTGCGGTTCGACAGGTCGAACACGTCGGGCTGGATCTCGGTGATCGCGTGGATGACGTTCGAGCGATGCTCATAGAGCACACCCTTCGGGTTGCCTGTCGTTCCGCTGGTATAGCAGAGGCCGACCGGATCGCGCTCGTCGAGTTCCACCCACTCGAAGCCGCCATCCTCGGCGTCCACGAGGTCGCGATAGGAGAGATACCCATCCAGCGCCGGCGCGTCGAAAAGCACGAAATGCTCGACGGTCGGCAATTGGTCGCGCAGCCGCTCGACGATCGGCAGAAAGGCGGCGTCGAAGAAGAGAATCCGGTCTTCGGCATGGTTGACGATATAGACGAGTTGTTCGTCGAACAGCCGCGGATTGACCGTATGGAGCACCCCGCCCATTCCCGCGGTGCCGTACCAGCTGACCAGATGATGACCGTGGTTCATCGCAAGCGTCGCGATCCGGTCGCCTTTCCGCATCCCGAGCTTCGTCAGCGCGGCGGCGAAACGCCGTGCGTCGGCACCCACCTCACCCCACGTCGAGCGCGTCATGCTGCCGTCGGCCCAGCGCGTCACGATTTCGCGCCCGGCATGTTCGCGCGCGGCGTGATCGATCAGGCTGGTGACGAGCAGCGGCTGGCCCTGCATTCCCATTTCGGCATCCTCTCTTTTGCTTTCCCTCAGGGATAAGCGGGATTCCGCGGGGTGCAAGTCTAATACCGGATACCGCAGATATGCCTCAGGCGCGAACCCGGAAATCGCGCGGCGTGTAGAGCGACAGCGCCGGATCGCTCACCCCCGCCATCATCTCGAGCCGCGCGACGACGTCGGGATTGAGCGCGAAATTGCGGCCGAGGCGGATACGGATCGTCTCGCCGGTGCCCGGATCATCGGTCGCGACGATCACCCGCCCGCGCGCATCGTCGCGACGTTCGAGCAGCGCCGCCATCTCGGCGATCGCTTCGGGCAGCTCGACGCGGCAGCTGAGCTGCAAGGCGGCGCTCGTCGCAATGTCGGCGAGCGGCTGCGCGCCGCGCACCGTCACGCGCGGCGTTTCCTCGCCTTCGAGCAGGTCGAGCTCGACCGCGAGCAGGGCGCAGCCGCCTTGGGCCGCGAGCGCCTCCAGCGTCTTGCCCGCGCCTTCGTCGAAGCAGCTCGACTGGAACTGGCCGCTGCGGTCCGACAGCGTCAGGTTGAGGAAGCGATTGCCGCGTTGCGACACGCGCGTGCGCGCGCTTTCGACCATCGCCGCCATCGTCATCGGGACGCGCGTGCCCGGCGTCATTTCGACATTTTCGCAGATGTCGCCATAGGTCCGCGCACCGCGCGCCGCGAGAATTGCCTCATATTGCTCGACCGGATGCGCCGAGAAGTAAAAGCCGAACGCTTCCTTCTCGCGCGTCATCCGCTCGGCTAGCGTCCACGGTTCCGCGGCGGGCAGTTGGAGCACCGACGCGAGATCGACATCGCCGCCGAACAGCCCGCCCTGCCCGGTCGAGCGCTCGTGCGCCGAGCTGTTCGCGCACGCCAGCAACGCCTCGGCGCCGGCAAAGGCCCGCGGCCGGTCGGGCTCGATTCCGTCGAACGCGCCCGCCGCGGCGAGCGCTTCGATCTGGCGGCGGTTGAGCAGCTTCGGATCGATCCGACTCGCGAAATCGTCGAGGCTCGCGAAATCGCCGCGCGCCTGCCGCTCGGCGACAAGCTGTTCCATCGCCTTCTCGCCGACGCCCTTGAGCGCGCCGAGAGCATAGCGCACTGCGAGCCCCTCGTCGGACTGGCTCACCGCGAAATCGGCCTCGCTCTCGTTCACCGAAGGCGGTGCGACCGCAATATCGAGGCGGCGCATATCATCGATGAAGATCGACAGCTTGTCGGTCTGGTGGCTGTCGTAGGACATCGACGCGGCGAAAAATTCGTGCGGATGATGCGCCTTCAGCCAAGCGGTCTGATAGGCGAGCAGCGCATAGGCCGCCGCGTGGCTCTTGTTGAAGCCATAGCCCGCGAACTTGTCGATCAAGTCGAACAGCTCGTTCGCCTTCTTGGCGTCGATGCCATTGTGCTCGGCGCAGCCGGCGACGAAGGTTTCGCGCTGCGCGTCCATCTCGGCCTGGATCTTCTTGCCCATCGCGCGGCGGAGGAGATCGGCGCCGCCGAGGCTGTAGCCGGCGAGGATCTGCGCCGCCTGCATCACCTGTTCCTGATAGACGAAGATGCCATAGGTTTCGGCGAGGATGCCCTCGAGCAAGGGATGCGGATAGGCGATCGACTCGCGCCCGTTCTTGCGCGCCCCGAACAGCGGAATATTGTCCATCGGCCCCGGGCGATAGAGCGCGACGAGCGCGATGATGTCGCCGAAATTGGTGGGTTTCACCGCCGACAGTGTGCGCCGCATCCCTTCGGATTCGAGCTGGAACACGCCAACCGTATCGCCGCGCTGGAGCAGTTCGTAAACGCCCGGATCATCCCATGCGAGCGTATCGAGATCGACGTCGATCCCGCGCAGCGCGAGCAGCCGCCGCGCCTCCTTGAGCACCGAAAGCGTCTTGAGACCGAGGAAGTCGAATTTCACCAGCCCGGCGGTCTCGACGAACTTCATGTCGAACTGCGTCACCGGCATGTCCGAGCGCGGATCGCGATAGAGCGGCACGAGCTGATCGAGCGGACGGTCGCCGATCACGACCCCTGCGGCGTGCGTCGAGCTGTGCCGCGGCAGGCCTTCCAATTGCCGCGCCATGTCGAACAGGCGGCGCACCCCGTCGTCCTGCTTATATTCGGTCATCAGTTCCGAAACGCCGTTGAGCGCGCGTTCGAGCGTCCACGGATCGGTCGGATGATTGGGCACCAGCTTCGCGAGCCGGTCGACCTGGCCATAGCTCATCTGGAGCACGCGGCCGGTGTCCTTGAGCACCGCGCGCGCCTTCAGCTTACCGAAGGTGATGATTTGCGCGACCGTATCGCGGCCGTATTTCTCCTGCACATAGCGGATGACCTCGCCGCGGCGGGTTTCGCAGAAGTCGATGTCGAAGTCGGGCATCGACACACGCTCGGGGTTGAGGAAGCGTTCGAACAGCAGCCCCAGTTTCAAGGGATCGAGGTCGGTGATGGTGAGCGCCCAGGCGACGACGCTGCCCGCGCCTGACCCGCGCCCCGGCCCCACCGGAATATCGTGCGCCTTTGCCCATTTGATGAAGTCGGCGACGATCAGGAAATAGCCCGGAAAGCCCATCTGGGTGATGACGTCGATCTCGAAATCGAGCCGCTCGACATAGGCGAGCCGTTCCTCGGCGGTCAGCCCCTCATAGAGCGCAAGCCGCGCCTCGAGCCCCGCATGCGCATCGGCCTTGAGCTGCGCCGCCTCGCCCTCGCGGTCGCCCGCGAGGCTCGGCAGGATCGGCTTGCGCTTCGGCGCCATGAAGGCGCAGCGCTGCGCGATGACGAGCGTATTGCGGATCGCTTCGGGCAGGTCGGAAAAGGCATCTTCCATCGCCTCGGCGGGCTTCAACCACGCCTCGGGGTTCGAAACGCGGCGGTCCTCGCTCTCGACATAGGCCGACTGCGCGATGCACAGCATCGCATCGTGCGCGGGGTGGAATTGCGGCTCGACGAAATTGGCGGGATTGGTCGCGACGAGCGGCAGCGCGCGCGCATAGGCCATGTCGATCAGCGCCGCCTCGGCCGCTTTCTCGGTGGCGTCGCCGCGCCGCGACAGTTCGATATAGAGCCGCCCG